>ERZ1066117.58-NODE-58-length-137780-cov-38.543656_pt1 | contig 137780 bp, 118 predicted proteins | sample MGYA00382764_ERZ1066117 | MGnify/ENA primary metagenome ERZ1066117 (study PRJEB33369, sample SAMEA5778347) | biofilm metagenome | biome: Industrial cooling water; feature: Water cooling tower basin; material: Biofilm | place: United Arab Emirates | collected...
CCCCCGCGCCGCCCCCCGCCGCCTGCGCCGCACCGCCGCGCCCGGCGTCTCGCGGCCCCGCGCCGCAGCGGCCGCGGACCGCGAGGCTCGCGGGCGCGGACGGGCGACGTGCCGCACGTCCACACCCCGCTGCATGAGCGGGGCCGTGCTCTATCCTCCTATGAGGACATGCGCAAAACTGAGCACGAGTGCTCAGCGTCCGAGCGGCCGCGCGGTCTCATCGATCACGACCTCCGCCCCGCCGTCCCCGCCGTCGCGTGCGAGCTCGATCGGCGAGCCGCACACGCGCAGCGCCCGGAGGTCGAAGTCCGTCCCCCGCGCCTGGTACACGGACAGCCGGCAGGGCCCGTGCGAGATCGCGGCTGAGCTCACCCGGAGGAGGCCCGGCAGCTCGAGCAGGATCCGCAGCCCGCCCTCGAGGTCGATGTAGAGGCGGTTCCGCGGCGGCCGCGGGCGCTGGTTGCCGAAGAACAGGAACAGGCGCGGGTCCTTCTGGCCCCGCAGGATCTCGGAGAGTGTTGGCATGTCTCAGTTGTCTCATATGAGAGACAACTTCGCAAGCCGCCGCGCCGTCTACTCCTCGGCTGCCGCGAGGCGAGCCTCTGCCGCGGTGAGCGTGTAGCCCTGGTCGAGCAGCTTGCGCAGCTTCTTCGCGCGCTTCAGCGCGTCCTCGCTCCAGAGCGCCGGCCGCCCGCGTCGCGCGTCGACCGGCGGCGGGACGAGGCCGCGATCGATGTAGCGGTAGAGCGTCGCCCGACCGCAGTCGAGCGCCTCGAGCAGCTCCGCGACGGTGACGGACGCGGCCGGCTTCTTTCGGGCCTGAGACATGTGAGACAGCCTACCGCGGCGCGTTCGGACTCGATATCCTGTTCGCGCGTCCGGGGGCGCCGTATCCTCCGCATGGGGCTGAGGACTCGGAAGTGTTGGCACACGGCCCCCGGGCGCACCTTCGGTGTCGGGCGGCTCCCCAGGCCTACCGCTTGAGTGCGCGGGCGGGGCCCGCGGGGAGCGCCCGCGTCGGTGCCGGCGGCAGGGGTTCTGGTAATGCCAGCGTGACCGGGCGACCGGCGTCTCCCGCGCTGAAGATCGCCTTCCCGAGCATCTTGCCGTCGGCCGTCATATGCGAGGCCATGAGCGCCTCGCCGACCGTGAACAGGCCACACCTCACAGCCTCGATCGCGTTCTTGAGGAAGTGCAGCAAGACGCGATGCAGGCGGCGCAGTTCCGCAGCGGGATCGCCGCCGACTGGTGGTTGAAGCACAACCTGGCACGGCCGCCCTTCGACGAGGAAGCGAAGGACCGCCACGTCGTCGACGGTCTGCCACGCCGGCTCAGACAGGCCGAGATCGCGAGCGTCCTCGATCAGCACCTTGATCTCGAGCTGTGTGTCGGTAGTCGACACGCGGGTCTGGGTGTAGCGGCGGGCCGGGGTCGTCCTGGACATTCCCGGCGATCGTAGACGGCGCACGGACTGCGTCAACAGCACCACTCGCCGCCGCAGGGCCGCCACCGGCGCGACGGTCGAGGACTGCCCGCGGGCAGAGCTTGACGGGGGTACCGGCTCAGGGTCACGCTCGCGCATATGGGAGCGAGTACGCGCGCAGCGGAGCAGAAACGAGCCGGGCAGATCCAGCAGGTACCGCCGCACGGGGGGGAACCTGTCTCGGAAGCGGAGGTCGACGCGGTCATGCTGGCGGCTCTCCGCGACGCCCAGGTCCGCCCTGAGTTCATCTACGCCTACTAGAAGACCCACCGGCTCGTGACCGAGGAGAACGCGCAGTACCTCACCGACGAGGAGCTGGCCGAGTGGGACGCCGCCGTGGACGAGTACCGCCAGCAGGTCAAGGCGAGGCGACGATGGCGCCGGTGATCCCGTTCGGCTCGGATCGCTTCCGCCTCCGGCTGACCCTCGACAACCCGCTGCCGATGGTCGGCGAGGGCCGCTCTCCTCGGCCGTTCGATCACTACTTGGCCGAGCTCGTCCGCGACGACGACGAGCGCGTCGTCGCCTTCATCGACGTGTACTTCCTGCGGCTCGGCGCCGTCGGCGGCTCGTACATGCGCGCCGCGGTGGCGCTCGGCAGCGAGTACCTCGCCCGCGTGTGCCTCGAGGCCCTCGACGCCAGCGGCCACGTGCTCGAGCACATCGAAGACGCGTTCGGGGACGCGATGACCGACGTCTACGTCTTCGACGGCATGAATGTCGTCGATCCGGACGCGGATCGACCTGTCCTCCAGGGCATGTTTGTGCAGGAGCTCTCGAGCGCGCTGTCCCGCGGCCTCGACGTCTTCTTCATCAACGCGCCGGACGTCGAGTTCGCCTTCTGGCGCGACACACTCGGGGCGCGCAGGATCGACGACTTCATCGTCGCGTCGGGGGCTCGCCCGCTCCCGCTCTATCCGAGGCCCGTCAGGGTGAGGCCCGCTCGTCAGGGTCGACCTCGGCTCCGTGTGCTGGGACGGCGAGGAGATCCAAACTGATGCTCGACCGCCGTCGTGATGGGCGAGCGGCGGTCGTAGCCTGTCCGCTAGAACAGGGTGCATGTGACAGGGTGTGCGCCCTCGCTCATGTCCCCGCGGCGACGCGTGGGGACACCAGGGGATCGCCCGGCCCGCGGGCCGTGGTCGCAAGCCGGCCGGCCGGCCAGCGACCTCGGCCCGGCACCTGCACGTTATCCGGTGCTTTGCGCGGGAACGCGATCTCCCTCCGCGGGATGAAATTGGGTCGTTTCTGGTTCGATATCTCGGACCGGCGGATCAAAGTGCCGTATACGCGGGAATTGGGCCCGCTAGCCGGTGACGTCGACAGCAACGGCAACGACCTCGACACCGACAGCTGCACCAACGGGTGCAAGGCGGCCACCTGCGGCGACGCGATCGTCGGGCCGGGCGAGGCGTGCGACGACGGCAACGCCAACGACATGGACGCGTGCACGTCGATGTGCAAGAGCGCGACCTGCGGCGATGGGTCGCTGCAGCCGGGCGAGCAGTGCGACGACGGCAACATGGTCGACGGCGACGCGTGCCTGAACACCTGCCTGAAGGCGGAGTGCGGCGACGGGGTGGTCCAGGCCGGCGTCGAGGAGTGCGACGACGGCAACCAGAGCAACCTCGACACGTGCACGGTCGACTGCAAGCTGCCGACCTGCATGGACGGGATCAAGAGCGGCAAGGAGACCGATGTCGACTGCGGCGGCGGGACGTGCAAGACCTGCAACAAGGGCAAGGACTGCGCGGCGGACACCGACTGCATCACCGGCGCGTGCGTCGACGGGTCGTGCAACCTGCCGACGAGCTGCAAGCAGCTCAAGAACGGCCTGCCGAACGCGCCGAGCGGGATCTACCAGATCGACATCGACGGCGACGGGCCGAAGGTGCCGTTCGACGTCTACTGCGAGATGCTGGTCGACGGCGGCGGCTGGATCCTCGTCGGGCGCTCGCGCAACACCCCGAGCAACCCCGGCTGCGCCGGCACCGACGGCGGGGTGAACTTCGGCTGGCGCTCGAACCAGGGCTCGCTGATGGACGACAACAACGCGTACTCGATGGACGTCGCGTCGCGCGGGATCGTGTTCAACCAGGTGCTGTTCGGCAACCACATCGGGACCAAGCAGTTCGACGGGACGATCTACCGCCAGAACGTCGTCAACGACTTCATCAACGTCCACCAGGCGACGCACTACTTCATCGGCGACCCGATCACGATCCAGGGCGCGTGCCCCGAGGGCAAGGGGATGTTCTACTGGATGGGCTTCACCAGCAACACCGACACGTTCCACTTCCGCGACGTCGACGGCAACGGGTTCGGGCTGACCGCCAGCGGCTGGCGCTCGTGCTACGACAACTGCTACGGCGGCAACCTCAACGGCAGGCCGGGGATGGTGTTCGTCCGCTGAGCGCCGGCGCGGCGCCCTGGCTCCGGCGCCCGGGGCCTGACATCGGCGCCACAGGCGAACGCACGCGCGCGGCCGAGGGGGCCGCGGGGGCCGGTTCGGGCGGGCCCGGGAGGCGCTGGCACGGTGGCTGCAATGCCCGGGACGGAGCCGCCGCCATGCCGAACTTCATCCGTCCCTGCCTCGTCGCCCTGCTGTCCGCCTCGATCGTCGCCGCCTGCGAGGACAGGCACGTCCACGGGCCGGATCCCGACGACGCGATCGTCGACGAGGACCACGACGGCGCGCCGGCGAGCAAGCCGGAGCCGGCGGTCGCGTGCCCGGGCGAGGTCCAGTCGCGCGAGTGCCGGACGGGCGCGGGCGCCGAGGGGCTCGAGGTCTGCGTGCTCGTCGACGGCGAGCCGGTGTGGACCACGTGTGAGGCGGTCGAGGACGTCGCGTGCATGCCGGGCGACAACTACGACATGGGCTGCCTCGGCAGCACGTGCGTGTTCGACGGCGAGCGGCTCGAGTACGTCAGCTGGCAGACCGACCCGGAGTGCGCGACGCCGCTGGTGCTGCAGTTCGAGGCGGCGCCGCTGCGCTTCGAGCCGTCGCCGGCGGCCGCGTCGTTCGACTTCGCGGCGGGCGGCGGGTGTCACACCGACTGGCCGAGCGCGCCGTGGCTGGCGCTCGACCGCGACCGCGACGGCGCGATCGACAGCGGGCGCGAGCTGTTCGGCAGCGGCACGCGGCTGCGCTCGGGGGCGCGCGCGAGCCACGGGTTCGAGGCGCTCGCCGAGCTCGACGCCGACGGCGACCGCCGGATCACCCCGGCCGACCCGATGTTCGCCGAGCTGGTGCTGTGGCGCGACGCCGACGCCGATCGCAGCGGGGCGCTGACCGAGCTGACGGCCGCGGGCGACGCGGGGCTGGTGGCGATCCACCTCGACTTCGCACGCGCCGGCGAGTGCGACGCGCGCGGCAACTGCGGGCTCGAGCGCGCTGCGTTCGAGTTCCGCGCGGCCGACGGGTCGCTCAAGATCGGTGAGGTCGTCGACGTGTACCTCGCGTGCCAGTGAGTCGCTCGCCCGCGACGCCGTGGGCCATCGGGCGGGTCGCGGCGACGCCCCAGCCGTGGCGGTCGACGGCGCGTCAGCGCAGCGGGGGATCGAAGGCGAGCACCATCTCGCTGTCGGCGGCGTTGGCCGACAGGCCGGCGGCGACGCCGACGAAGTACACGCGGTGGCCGCTGCGGCGGTGGGCCATGCGCAGCGTGCCGGTGCTCTCGCCGAGCGCGGTCGCCGAGCGGATCTCGCCGACGTAGGTGCCCTCGAGCGCCGCGAGCGTCGGCAGGCCGGTCGCCAGCAGCACGCCCCAGCTCGCCGAGCCGCCGATCTGCGCGCCGAGGCTGGTGTACTTGAGGCGGATCCGGCGGGTCTGCTCGTCGCCGACGAAGCGGACGCTGCCGTCGCCGCGGGCGATCTTGACGACGACGCCGCTCTCGCCCCAGTGGTAGACGCCGACCGCCCGCACGGGCGCCCGCTGGACCGCGTCGGCGAACTCCCGGCTCGCAAGGAATGCGTCGAGTCGATCGAGCAGCTCGACGCGGCGCGTCGGCGAGAGGTCGAGGCCTCGCAGCAGGTCCTCGACCTCGCCGCGGATCTGCGGGCGCGTGTACGCGTCGCCGGCGACCGTCGGGGCGGGCGGCGGAGGCTCGTCGCGGCCGATGCAGCCGGCGAGCAGCAGCAGCGCCGCGGATGCAGACAGGACGCGGAGCGTGGACCTCATGGCGCCCGGGACGCTAGCAAAGGGACCCCGTGGATCCACCCGATCGCGGCGGCGCGGCCCGCCGATGAGCGCCGCCCGACGCTGGGCCGGGTACGCCCACGGCGCGCCGCAGCCGACGCCGCGGTGCGACAGGTGGTCGCATTGTTGAGTTCGGTCATGCTGGATATGTCACAACCTCCCCCCCGGAGCTCCACCCCCCATGGCCCGACGACCCCTCCTTGTTTCAGCCCTGATCCTCGCGGCGTGCAGCGGCGACGCCGACGAGCGCGAGATCACGATCCGCTTCAGCCCGCGCGTCGGCGACGCGCCGTTCGCCTGCGGCCAGGACTACGCCGGCATCGGCAGCGGCGCAGCGACGGTCACGCCGCTCGATTTCCGCATGTACGTGCACGACGTCGCGCTGGTGCGCGCGTCGGGCGAGCGCGTGCCGGTCGAGGTCGACGACGACGGCCGGTGGCAGCACGCGGGCCTGGTGCTGCTCGACTTCGAGGACGGCAGCGGCGCGTGCATGACCGGCAGCCCGGACCGCAACCTCGAGATCCGCGGCCGCGCGCCGGCGGGCGAGTACACCGGCGTCGAGTTCACGATCGGCGTGCCCGCGGCCGACAACCACCTCGACGGCGCGACCGCACCGGCGCCGCTCAACGCGCAGGGCATGTGGTGGAGCTGGGCCGGCGGGTACAAGTACGTGCGGCTCGACGTCCGCCCGCAGACGCAGCCCGAGTTCTTCTACCACCTCGGCGCGACCGCCTGCGAGGGCACGGTGCCGGACGGGTTCACCTGCGCGTTCGGCAACCGGGCGCAGATCAAGCTCGATGGCTTCGATCCGGACGCCGACGCGATCGCGGTCGACGCGGCGGCGATCCTCGCCGGCGTCGACGTCGAGCGGGCGCCCGACGGCATGACCGACAACATCCCCGGCTGCATGGCGTTCCCCGGCGACCCGGAGTGCCCGCCGATGATGGCCCCGCTCGGCCTGCAGTTCGAGAGCGACGCGCCGGCCGGCGCCCAGACCGTGTTCTCCGTGCAGCCGCGGGGGGAGGGGTGAGCGCCGTGCGATCGCTGGCCATCCTCATCTTCACCGGCGCGGCCGCGCTCGCGCTCGCGTGCGACGACGGCGGCGGCGAGCCGCAGGCGTACGTCGGCGAGCCGGAGTACGAGCGCGACCCGGCGCTCGACGTCGAGCTCGTCAGCGCGCACGGCGACGACATCAGCCACGCGCAGGGCACCAACTGCATGGAGTGCCACCAGGCCAAGGGGCCAGGTCCGGGGCGGTTCACCGCCGCGGGCACGCTGTACGACGCGAGCGGGGCGCCGCACGTCGACGGCGTGCTCGAGCTGCGGACGGCGCCGGCGGGCGGCGGCGAGCTGGTCGCGCGCGTCGAGGGCGACGCGCTCGGCAACTTCTACACGACCGAGGCGCTGCCGCTGCCGGACCAGGCGCTGTTCCCGACGGTGCTCAGCAAGGACGGCGCGCGCTCGAGCTTCATGCCGTTCCCGACGATCTCGGGGTCGTGCAACCTGTGCCACGCGGGCGGCTTCGGCGTAAAACTCCCGGAGGGGTGAACATGCGGATCCGCGGCCTGGGGGTGCTCCTCGCGATCGTCGCCTGCGCGCCGGACGAGCCGGCCGCGGAGCCGTGGACGTGGTCGCTGCCGCCGGGGTTCCCCGAGCCGTTCGTGCCCGAGGACAACCCGATGACCGCGGAGAAGGTCGAGCTCGGGCGGCACCTGTTCCACGACGTGCGGCTGTCGTTCAACGAGACGATGGCGTGCGCGAGCTGCCACGAGCAAGCGCGGGCTTTCACCGACGGCAAGGCGACCAACGTCGGCGCATCGGGGCACGCGCTGACCCGCAATTCGATGGGCCTGGCCAACGCCGCCTATCTGTCGGTGTACACGTGGGCGAACCCGATGCTCGGCGACCTCGAGGCGCAGGCGCTGGTGCCGATGTTCGCCGACTTCCCGCTCGAGCTCGGGGTGCAGAAGGACACGCCGGCGATCCTGCGCCGCTTCGCCGACGACCCGACGTACCAGGAGCTGTTCGCCGCGGCGTTCCCCGGCGACGACGACCCGTTCACGACCGAGCGGATCGTCCAGGCGCTCGCGGCGTTCCAGCGGACGCTGATCTCGGGCGACAGCGCGTACGATCGCTACATCTACCGCGGCGACGAGGGCGCGATGTCCGAGTCGGCGATCCGCGGGATGCAGCTGTTCTTCTCCGAGCTCGGCGAGTGCTACCATTGCCACGCGGGCGTCAACTTCTCGACGGCGTTCCGCAGCGCGGCGACCGAGCCGGGGCCGCCCGACTTCCAGAACAACGGCCTGTACAACCTCGACGAGTTCGGCGCGTATCCGCTGGGCAACGGCGGGCTCTACGAGCTGACCGGCGACCCGCGCGACCACGGCAAGTTCCGCGTGCCGTCGCTGCGCAACGTCGCCCTGACCGCGCCGTACATGCACGACGGCAGCATCGCCACGCTGGCGGAGGTGATCGACCACTACGCGGCCGGCGGGCGCAACATCGTCGAGGGGCCGCTGGCGGGCGACGGGCGGCTGAACCCGAACAAGAGCCCGCTGGTGCGCGAGATCCCGCTGACCGCGCAGGACAAGGCCGATCTGGTCGCGTTCCTCGAGAGCCTGACCGACGAGGCGTTCGTCCGCGACCCGAAGTTCGGCCCGCCCGGGGGCTGAGACAAGATCACAGGAGCGGCAGCCCGCCGGTGATCGCGTCGACCTCGTCCGCCCACGCCGGGCCGACGGCGCAGCAGGTCGGGGTCGGGACGCCGTGGAATTCGGTCTGACCGGCGTCGACGATCAGTGCGCACGGCAACCCGGCCGCGCGGGCGCGGTCGACCACCGCCGCGAGCGCGTCCGCCGAGTCGACCGCGACGCACACCTTGGTGAACCGCCCGCCGAGCCAGGCCGCGAGCGCCCCGTCGAGCGGGATCGTCAGGGCGGCGTCGGTCCGGACCCCGGCGTCGAGCAGGACCTTCATCGAGGCGTGGGCGCCCTGCGCGATCATCTTGCCCTTGCGCATGTTGAGGTCCTTTCGCATGACGATGACTTGCTTCGGGGCGCGCACGGGGCTCCTGCACGAGAGAGAGGATGAGGATGGAAGCGGCGAGGATACGCCGAGCCGCGGATGTCGACAGTCGGCGAGGGCAATGGGGCGCGGGCGCGTGACCGCGCCCACGCGCGGGCGCGTTGACGCCCCTCGGGGCGGTGCGCCACCCTCGCGGCCATGATGTCCCGCCTGTCCCCGCCCGTCCTCGTGTGCGCCCTCGCGGCCGCCCTGCCCGGCTGCGGCGATTCGACCGGGGCGAGCGCGTCGGCCGGCGTGACGACGGCGCCGACGACCGCCGAGCCGACGACGGTGACGGCCGCGACGACGGAGACGCCGACGAGCTCGGCGACGACCGGAGCGAGCGAGGGCGGGACGGCGACCGGGAGCGCGAGCGAGGCGGTCACCGCCGGGAGCACGGGCTTCAAGTTCGACGCGCCGCAGGGCGGCGACGTGTCGTTCGACACCGACGGGCCGGCGCCGACCTGCTTCGTCGTCGACGACATGGACGCGATCGGCGACTGCGACAAGGAGGCGCCGCCGAACAGCTTCGAGCCCGAGGTGCAGTGGTCGTGGGGCGACGCCGAGGGCGTCGGCGGCAGCACGGTGACGCCGCTGGTCGTCAACCTGACCGACGACAACGGCGACGGGTCGATCGACCTGTGCGACGTGCCCGACATCGTCGTCGTCACCGGCGGGCCGCTCGGCGGCCGGATCCACGTGCTCGACGGCGCGAGCGGCGAGGAGCACTTCGCGATCCAGACGCCGGTCGACGGGTTCGTGACGCCGGCGATCGGCGACATCGACGGCGACAAGCTGCCCGAGATCGTGTCGGCGACGCCCGGCGGGTTCCTCGGGCCGAGCGCCCTCCTCGCGTTCGAGCACACCGGCGCGCTCAAGTGGACGTCGGCCGACAAGTTCAACCACGACCAGGGCGGCGCGGTCGCGCTCGGCGACCTCGACAACGACGGCGACGTCGAGATCGTCGCCGACGACCTGGTGGTCGACCACACCGGAAAGACGATCTTCATCGCCCCCGAGCAGATCGGGTGGGACCTCGCCGGCCACTGCACGGCGACGGCGCTCGCCGACCTCGACGGCGACCTCGACCTCGAGGTGGTGCTCGGCCAGTCGGCGTACCACCACGACGGGACGAAGTACTACGACAACCCGACGCTCAAGCCGGGCTTCCCGTCGGTCGGCAACCTCGACCCCGATCCGGAGCCGGAGATCCTGCTGACCAACGGCAACGGGATCACGGTGATCGAGCACGACGGGACGGTCAAGTTCAAGGACATCCGCCCGACCGGCGACAACGGCCTCGGCGCGTGGTTCCGGCCGTCGACGCTGCACGACTTCGACGGCGACAAGATGACGGAGTTCGCGACCAGCTCGGCGGCCCACTACTCGATGTTCGAGCCCGGCGGGAAGGTGGTGTGGACCGCCGACGTGCAGGACGGGAGCGGCTGGGCCGCAGGCACGGCGTTCGACTTCCTCGGCGACGGGATCGCGGAGGCGATGTACGCCGACGAGGCGACGCTGTTCGTGTTCGACGGCGCCGGCAAGCCGCTGCTGTCGGTGCCGCGCAGCTCGAAGACGCTGATCGAGTACCCGGTGGTCGCCGACGTCGACAACGACGGGTCGGCGGAGATCGTGGTGGTGTCGGACATTGATTTCGACGGGGTCCAGACGTCGCCGACGGTGCAGGTGATCCGCGACAAGCAGGAGCGGTGGATCCAGGCGCGCCGGATCTGGAATCAGCACACGTACCACGTGACGAACGTGCGCGAGGACTCGACGATCCCGCAGTACGAGACGCCGTCGTGGAAGGCGCTCAATACGTTCCGCACGAACGCGCAGATCGAGGGCGGGGCGCTCTGCAAGCCGGTGCCGCCGATGTGACCCGGGCGCGAGGGCGGGGCTCGCTTCGACTCGAGAGGGGCGGGGCTGGCTTCGATGCGGAGGGGCGGGGCTGGCTTCGAGTCGGGAGGGGCGGGGCTGGCTTCGACTCGAGAGGGGCGGGGCTGGCTTCGATGCGGGGGCGGGGCTGGCTTCGACTCGGGGGGCGGGGCCGTGGAAGACTTGGTGAGGGCGGACCCGGCGCGGCGCCGTGGGTCCCTCGCGGGCGTCGGGTTCCCCCCCATGGCCGTGCTCGGCCCCTCCTGGGCTTCGAAGACATGGCTCTCCGGACAGGCACGGTCGCGCGTGCGTACGACAGGGGCCTGCGCGCGCGCCATGGGTCCCCCCCGCCTGCGTCCCAGGCGCCGTGCTGGGTCCGCCCTCCGAAGGCCTTGGCGGGCCCCGCCTTCGGGTGCGCGAGGGCCCGGGCTCCGAGGAGAGGTCGAGGAGGGACGGCGAGCCCCGCCTTCAGGTGCGCGAGGGCCCGGGCTCCGAGGAGAGGTCGAGGAGGGACGGCGGGCCCCGCCTTTGGGTGCGCGAGGGCCGGGGCTCCGAGGAGAGGGTGCATTGGGGTGAAGGGCCCCGCTTGTGGGTGGATGCGGAGTGCGGCTTCGAGGAGAGGGCGCATCGGGGCGTAAGGAGCTCGCTTGTGGGGCGGGGCTCCGATGCGGAGTGGGGTTTTGATGCTGAGGCGTGGATGAGCCGACGGGCCTTTCGTGGGTGGCGGAGGTGAGGTCGCTGACTGTGCCGTCGAGCGCGCGGTCGACCTCGCGCGTCGAAAAGCGGGGCCACGATGTTCTCCGCTCCGGCGGGCAGGGGCCGGCGAACTGGGACGCAGGCGGGGTGGGGGCCATGGCTCGCGCGCAGGCGCCCGCATGTCCTCCGGTCACGCGAATTCTTGTGTTTCTCAAGACATGTCTTCATCGACATGCGGGCGCCGAGCACGAGTCATGGCGGGGACCCGCCGTTAGCGAGGGACCCGGCTTCGTCGGCCCCCGCCCGCCGGCCCAAACCTTCGTGCCCCGCGTCCCCGCTCAGGGCAATCGCCTCCCCCTCGGCCCAGACCTCCGCGCCCCGCGTCCCAATCGCCTCCCCCTCGGCCCAGACCTCCGCGCCCTCAATGCGCGCCAGCGAGCGCATGGCTGCAAGGTTTGCGGAGCCTCCGTGCGCTGGGGTGATTAGACTGGTCGGCCGTGGACAACACCCTTCAGACCGTCCGTCCATTCATGACTCCGGCGCCCGAGACGATCGCGGCCGACCTGACGCTCGCGCAGGCGCGGGAGCGGATGTTCCAGATCCAGGCGCGGCACCTGCCGGTCGTCCAGGACGGCGAGCTGGTCGGGATCCTGAGCGACCGCGACATCGCGCTCGTCGAGGCCGTCGAGGGCGACCTCGGGCGGCTGCTGGTCCGCCAGGCGATGACCCAGGTGCCGTTCACCTGCGGGCCGGACGCGCACCTGCACGCGGTCGCGGCCGAGATGGCGGCGCACAAGTACGGCAGCGCGGTGATCGTCGACCGCACGCACCCGGGGCACGTCGTCGGGGTGTTCACGACGACCGACGCGCTGCGGGCCCTGGCGGCGCTGAGCAGGCCGGCCGGCGAGCCCTGAGCGCGGCCCCATGGGGGAGGCGCGCGATCGCGCGGGTTGTCCGGGATCGTGTCCGGGACGGCGGGAGGGCCTGGCGTCAGACTGCCGCCCGTACCGATTCAGGAGACGCGATTAACATGACTTCCCCGAACCATTACCTCGTGGTCGACCTCGAGGCGACCTGCTGCGACGACGACTCGATCCCCCGCGAGGAGACCGAGATCATCGAGATCGGCGCGGTGCTCGTCGCGGCCGACACGCTCGCGCCGACGGCGGAGTTCCAGACGTTCGTGCGGCCGATCCGGCACCCGAAGCTGACGGAGTTCTGCACCAGGCTGACGACGATCACGCAGGCCGACGTCGCCGCGGCGCCGCGGTTCCCGCAGGCGAGCGCCGCGCTGGCGAACTTCGTCCGCGGCAAGGACGCGCTGTTTTGCTCGTGGGGCGGCTACGATCGCAATCAGTTGCGGCGCGACGCGAATCGCCACCGCGTCAAGCCGCCGCTCGGCGAGCGCCACCTCAACCTCAAGGCCGCGTTCTCGCAGCGGCTCGGCGAATCGCGGGAGTACGGTACCGGGCAGGCGCTGCGCCGGATCGGGCTGTCGTTCGCGGGGACGCACCACCGCGCGATCGACGACGCCCGCAACATCGCGCGCCTGCTGCCGTTCATCCTCGGGCGACAGGCGGCCGCGCAGACGCCAGGGCCCGGTCAGCGCTGGTGATCCTCGCGGCGGAGCTCGTCGTGGATCGCCAGCGCCGCCGTGACGCCCTCGGCGGCGGCGATGATCGCGAACAGGCGGTCGCAGGAGGCGTCGCCGGCGACGTAGACGCCGGTGATGCTGGTCGACTCGCTGCGGCCGCGGGCGACCCCGTCGTCGTCGTCGACCGGGACGCCGAGCTGGGCCGCGAGGTCCGACGACTGCCGGCGGCCGTGCTTGACGAACACGGCGGCGCGCGCGAGCCGGCGGCCGTCCGCGAGCTCGACGTGCTCCAGCCGGCCGTCGTCGTCGCCGACGAACCGGCGGACGGCGGTCGGCTCGAGCGCGACGCCGTGGTCGCGCAGGCTCGCCGCGTCGTCGTCGGCGAGCGCCTCGCCGTCGGTGAGGTACACGACGTCTTCGGACCATGTCTTGAGGGCCAGGGCCAGGGCGGACGCGCCCGCGCCGTAGACGGCGAGCGGCTGGCCGCGCAGCTCCCAGCCGTCGCAGTAGGGGCAGGCGAGGGCGCCGGTGCCCCACAGCGCGTCGAGGCCGGGGATCGGCGGGAGGATGTCGACGATGCCGGTGGCGAGCAGCAGCTTGCGGCCGGTGAGCCGGCGGCCGTCCTGCAGCGTCAGCGCGAAGCCGCGGTCGATCCGCGCGGCCTGCTCGACGCGGCAGCGCAGCAGCTCGACGTCGTAGGGGGCGAGCTGCTCGCGCGAGATCCGGAGCAGCTCGCCCGGGAGGGCGCCGTCGCGCGACAAAAAGCCGTGGACGCCGCGCGAGCGGGCGTTGCGGTACTGGCCGCTGTCGCACACGAGCACGCGCCGGTTGCAGCGGCCGAGCAGGAGCGCGGCGCTGAGGCCCGCGGGTCCGCCTCCGACGATGATCACGTCGTGCATGCCCGAGGTATGGGCGAGGCGGCGCTCCGGGCAAGCCGCCGCGCGGGCGATCAGCCGCGCAGCTTGGCGGCGATCTCGGTGACGCGGCGGCCGAGCACGCGGGCGTGCTGGAGGTCGGCGTCGGTCGGGCCCTGGCCGTTGGCGGTCACCGAGGGGCCGTAGGGGTTGCCGCCGGCCGCGAACACGGCGGGGTCGGTGTAGCCCGGGGTCGCGATCACGCCGCCGAAGTGGTGGATCGTGTTGTAGAGGGCCAGCAGCGTCGACTCCTGGCCGCCGTGCGGGTTCTGGGCCGAGGTGAAGCCGGCGTAGACCTTGCCCGCGAGCTTGCCCTGGAACCACAGGCCGCCGGCGCTGTCGAGGAAGGCCTTGAGCTGCGAGGCGACGTTGCCGAAGCGCGTCGGGGTGCCGAACACGATGGCGTCGGCCCAGTCGAGGTCGTCGAGCGAGGCGCGCGGCTCGTTCGCCTGCGCGTCGACGAAGGCGCGCCAGCGCGGGTTGGCGTCGACGGCGGCGGGCGGGGCGGTCTCGGCGACGAGGCGGACGCGGACCTCGGCGCCGGCCTGGCGCGCGCCCTCGGCGACGGCGGTCGCCATCGTGTGGTTGGTGCCGGTGGACGAGTAATAGATGATCGCGACGTTGGGCATGCGCCGCAGGATAGTGCAGCCGCGCGTCAGTCGGCGGAGTCCTCGCAGGCGTGCGCGTGCGGGCGCGCGGGGGCCGGACGCGCGTGGGCGCGCGGGGCCGGCGCGGGCACGAAGGGCTCGACCCGCGAGGCGAAGGTCTCGACGACGTGGGCGACGGCGCGGGTGTTGTCGAGCAGCGCGGTCGGGTCGTAGTTGTCGCGGTCGTCGCAGGCGGCGTGGTAGCAGGGGTCGTAGGCGATCTCGGCCTCGCCGCCGAATGCGGCGACCTCGTCGGCGCTCTTGCGGCCCTCGGCGCCGGTGAAGAGGCCGCCGGCCGGGATCCCGCGGGCGATGAACGGGCCGTAGTCGGAGCGGCCGTCGAACGCGGTCTCGCCGGTCGCGAGCCCGCGCGCGGCGAACCAGCCGGCGAACGCGGCCTCGAGCTCGGCCGAGCCGGCGGGGCCGGGCTCGCCGAACGCCGAGCCGTCGCCGTCGTAGATCAGCCGCGCGGGGTTGGGCGAGGCGATCATGTCGAGGTTGAGGTAGAGCGCGATCCGGTCGCGGTCGGCGTCGTCCAGGGTCGCGAGGTAATGCTCCGAGCCGAGCAGGCCGAGCTCCTCGGCGCCCCAGAGGGCGAGCCGCACGCGGCGAGGCAGGTCGCAGCGCGCGAGCTGCAGGCCGAGCTCGAGCACGGCGGCGGTGCCCGAGCCGTTGTCGTTGATCCCCGGGCCGGCAGGGACCGAGTCGAGGTGGGCGCCGACCATGATCACGGGCTCGCTCGCGGGGCCCGACGTCTCGGCGAGGATGTTCTCGGTCGTCCGCTCGATCGCGCGGCCCTGGATCGACAGGTGCAGCTCGAGGCCGCCGGCGATCGCGGCGTCGAGGGCGACGCCGAGGTCGTAGGCGACGCCGACGACCGGGATCGTCGCGCGGCCCGGGGACAGGCGCGGGGTGTAGAGGACGCTGCGCTCGGGGGTGTCGCCCTGGTTGAACAGGACGACGGCGGCGGCGCCGGCGGCGGCGGCGTTGGCGAGCTTGTCGTCGTGGTAGCAGCCGCCGCGCTGGATCAGCGCGACGCTGCCGGCGACGAACTCGGCGAAGTCGTCGGGCTCGCAGCCGCTGGTGCTGTCGTTGGCTGGCCCGAGGGACAGGTCGACCGCGACGACCTGCGCGGCGACGTCGCCGCTGCCGGAGAAGCGGGCGACCCGGTAGTCCTGATCGAGCACGTACTCGCGCGGGTCGGGGCCGAGCTGGGCGAACCGCGGGGCGTCCGTCAGCTCGAAGTCGAGGATGGTGAAGGGCTGGCGGGTGACGACGAGGCCGGCGGCGGCGAGGCGGGCCGCGACGAGCTCGGCGGAGGCGGCGAAGCCGGCCGTGCCGATCGCGCGGGTCTGGCCGTGCTGCTCGCCGATGTCGGCGAGCGCGGCGAGGTGGGCCTCGAGCGCGGCGAGGGTGATCGAGGCGTCGAGCGGGCCGGGGCAGCGACCGGGCTCGACGTCGCCGCAGGCGAGCAGCGCGGCGAGCGGGGAGGCGAGGCGCGGCGAGCGGACCACCGGACGAGCGTATCAAACCTGCGGCGGGCGCGTCGCGGCGGCGAGCGTGCGCGGCCGGCGTGTTGCGCTAGCTGGCGGCGCGCGCTCGTGGTTCGCTGCCGATCGCGAACTCGGCGAGCATCGCGCGGTTGAACGCGGGGATGTCGTCGGGCTTGCGGCTGGTGACGAGGCCGCGGTCGACGACGATCTCCTGGTCGACCCACGTCGCGCCGGCGTTGCGCAGGTCGCTGCGCAGCGACGGCCACGAGGTCATCGTCCGGCCGCGGACGACGCCGGCGTCGATCAGGGTCCACGGGCCGTGGCAGATCGCGGCGACCGGCTTGCCGGCGTCGACGAAGCCGCGGACGAACGCGACGGCCTCGTCGCTGAGCCGCAGGAGGTCGGGGTTCATCACGCCGCCGGGCAGCAGCAGGGCGTCGAAGTCGTCGACGCGGGCCTCGGCGAGCGGGAGGTCGACCGGGAACGAGTCGCCCCAGTCGGTGTATTTCCAGGCGCGGACCTTGCCGCGTTCGGGCGAGACGAGCAGGGTCTGCGCGCCGGCCTCGTCGAGCGCCTCGCGCGGCTTCTCGAGCTCGACCTGCTCGAAGCCGGGGGCGACCAGGATCGCGACGCGTCGGCCATTCAAGAGTGTGGAGCGCATGGATCGTTCCTCCTGCGCTGTCCATGGCCGAGGGGGCGCGCGCGGCAAGCGGCGGGCGGACGGGCGAGATCTCCGCGGCGGCGCGGTGCGGCGATTCGTGCGAGGCGCAGGCGATCCCTCGCGGCCGTGACTTCGCACGGGCCGGGGTCCTCCGCAGCGCCGCGCCGGCGCCGCGAGGGACGGCACGCAACAATCACCCTCGGAATGGTAGCACCGTGCTCGGCGGTGGGACGTTCGCGCCGGGCCGCGCGGCCGCCGAGGAAACTCACCGGACCGGGCCGGCGCGCGGGCGGTGCACGCGGACATGCGTGTCACCTTGAGGCGCCCATGGAGCGACCGTGCACCCCGGAGGAGTTGGACCTCGTCGCCGAGGAGGAGGCGCTCGCGGCCGCGGCGAGCGAGCGCACGCCCGCCGGGGCGGCGCCGTACCTCGCGCGCCTGCGGGTGCGCACGAACGCGGGGGAGCGCGAGGTGCTGCTCGGGACGTTCACGCGGGTCGAGGAGGCGGCGGCGCGGGTCGACTGGCAGGCCGCGCCGCTCGCGGCGGTGTTCTTCGCCCACCGCGAGGGCGACGAGTACGAGCTCGAGGTCGACGGGCGCGTGCTCGCCGGGGCGGTACTGCGGCGGCACGTCGTCCACTTCGCGGGCGGGGAGCTGGTCGGGATCGACCGCGACGAGGCGCGGCTGCGGCGCGGCGCGGACGGGGTGTGGCGCGCGACGGAGGATCCGGGCCCGCGGCTCGTGCCGCGGCCGCCGGGGCAGCGGACGCGCGGGCTGTCGCCCGCCGACGTCGCGCTCGACCCGGTGCAGCGCGGGGCGGCCGAGCTGCCGGCGTCGCGCTCGCTGCTGGTGCTCGGCGAGGCGGGGTTCGGCAAGACCACGGTGGCGCTGCACCGGATCGCGTACCTCGCCCGCGAGGCGCACGCGTCGCGCCAGGTGTTCCGTGCGCTGGTGATCGTGCCGACGACCGGCCTGCGACGATTGGCCGCGCGGATGCTCGCCGACCTCGGGGTGACGCGGGCTACGGTCGAGACGTTCGAGCGCTGGGTGACCGGGCAGGCGCGGCGGCTGTTCCCCGAGCTGCCGCGGCGGCTCGGCGCGGGCGCGGGCCCGGCGGTGCGGCGGTTCAAGCGCCACCCGGCGCTGCGCACGGTGCTGCCGCGGATCGTCGAGGGGACGCCGGCGATGCGCGAGGTCCGGGCGGGCTACCGCGAGGGGCCGGAGACGATCCGCGAATTGCTGCTGCACCTGTTCGGCGACCGGGCGCTGCTCGAGGCGGTGGTGACGGCGGCGGAGGGGTCGCTGGCGCGCGGGTCGATCGACGAGGTGGTGGCGCACACGAAGGTGCAATTCGCGGCGACGACCGAGCGGGCGCTGGCCCACGTCGACGCGGCGCGGCTGCGGGCGCTCGACGGCCGGCCGCTCGACGCGGGGACGCCGCTCGAAGACGCGGAGACGATCGATGTCGAGGATCTCGCGGTGGTGTTCGCGCTGCACCGCCGGATCTCCGGCAAGGACGCGACGCCGCACGGGTCGCTGTCGCATTATCAACACGTGCTGCTCGATGAGGCGCAGGAGCTGGCGCCGATCGAGCTCGAGCTGCTCGGGCGGGCGGTCGCGCCGGGCGGGGCGGTGACGGTCGCCGGCGACGCGCGGCAGCAGGTCGATCCGACGTCGACGTTCGTCGGCTGGCCGGCGACGCTGGCGGAGCTCGGGGCGATCGAGCCGGCGATGGTGACGCTCGAGGCGAGCTACCGCTGCCCGCCGACGATCGAGGACGTCGCGCGCGCGGTGGTCGATCCGCGGGTCGGGCCGCGCCCGGACGTCGCCGGGGCGCCGGTGCTGTTCGAGCGCCACGAGCACCTCTGTCACCTGGTCGTGGCGCTCGGCGACGGGCTGGCGGCGCTGGTGCAGGAGGACCCGCGGATCACGGCGGCGGTGGTGTGCCGCCACGTCGAGACGGCGCGGCGGCTGCATGCATGGCTTCAGCACGCGGTGCCGGCGCGGCTGGTGCTCGGGGGAGAGTTCGCGTTCCGGCCGGGCGTCGAGGTGACGACGGTGCAGGAGGTGAAGGGGCTCGAGTTCGACGTCGTGGTGGTGCCCGACGTCGACGCGGCGACCTACCCCGACCAGCCGGAGACCCGGCGGGCGCTGTACGTGGCGCTGACGCGGGCGGTCCACCAGGTGTGGCTGCTGGCCGCGGGGTCGTGGTCGCCGGCGCTGCCGCGGTGGCTGCTCGGCGGGTGAGCTCAGCGCAGCAGCTCGATCAGGTCCTCGCGGGTCAGCGACGTCGCCGGCGCGCCGTCGATCGCCGCGAGCGCGAGGGCGCGCTTGTGCTGGTGCAGGGCCAGGATCTTGTCCTCCACGGTGTCCTCGGCGACGAGGCGGTGGACGAACACCGGGCGCTGCTGGCCGATCCGGTGCGCGCGGTCGGCCGCCTGATCCTCGACCGCGGGGTTCCACCAGGGGTCGAGCAGGTACACGTGGTCGGCGGCGGTCAGGTTGATGCCGGTGCCGCCGGCGCGCAGCGACACGAGCATCACCGGCGGGCCGTCCTCGGCCTGGAAGCGGGCGACGACGTCGGCGCGATCGGCGGTCGAGCCGTCGAGGCGGACGTACCCGAGCTTCGCTGCCTTCAATGGCTTTTCGACCAGGTCGAGCAATGCGGTCCACTGCGAGAAGACCAGCGCGCGGTGGCCGGCGCCGGTGACCTGCGCGAGCTGCTCGACCAGCAGGTCGAGCTTGCTCGAGCGCTCGGCCTTCTGGCCGGGGACCAGCGCGGCGTGGCAGGCGGCCTGGCGCAGGCGCAGCAGCAGCTCGAGCGCCTCGAGCATGTCGCCGCCGGCGGCGAGGCGGCCGAGGATGTCGAGCTGGCCGGCGGCGCGCAGGCCGTCGTAGACGCTGCGCTCGTGGGGGTCGAGGGCGCAGCGGAGCACGACGTCGGTCCGCGGCGGCAGCTCGCGCGCGACGTCCTGCTTGCGGCGGCGCAGCACGAACGGGCGCAGGCGGGCCTGCAGCTCGGCGGCGGCGCGCGCGTGGCCCTGCTCGATCGGGCGGGCGAAGCGGGCGACGAAGTCGCTGCGGCCGCCGAGCAGGCCGGGGTTGAGGAAGTGACACAGGCTCCACAGCTCGGTCAGGCGGTTCTCGACCGGGGTGCCGGTCAGGGCGACGCGCCAGCGCGCGGGCACGGCGAACGCGGCGGCGGCGAGCGCGGTGGTCGGCTCCTTGATCGCCTGGGCCTCGTCGAGCACGAGCGTGTCCCATGTCTCTTTGGCCAGGTCATCGATATCGATGCGGAGGAGCGCGTGGCTGGTCAGCGTCAGGTCGGCCGCCGGATCGAGGGCGCGGCGCGGGCCGTGGTAGAGGTGGACGCGCAGGTCGGGGCGGAAGCGCGCGGCCTCGGCGGCCCAATTGTGCAGGGTGCTGGTCGGCGCGACGACGAGGGCGCGGCCGCGGACCGCACACAGGGTCTGCAGCGTCTTGCCGAGGCCCATGTCGTCGGCCAGCAACGCGCCGACCTCGGCGTCGCGCAGCAGGCACAGCCAGTCGACGCCGCGGCGCTGGTAGTCGCGCAGCTGGCCGGTGAAGCCCGCGGGCAGGCTCGCCGACGGGATCGTCTCGAAGTCGCGCGCGAGCGCGGCGAGGCCGGCGAGCTCGGGCGGCGGCGGGGCCTCGAGCGCGAGGCACAATTGGGCGGCGACCGGGCGGGCCCACCGCGGCAGCTTCTTGCTCGCGGCGCGCGCGGCCGCGAATTGCTCGAGCAGCGGGCCGTAGCGGGCGAGCCAGTCGCGCGGGAGCCAGACGATGTCGCCGCCGTCGGCCTCGATCGCGTAGGTGCCCGAGCGCCAGGCGCGGGCGATCCGGTCGGCGGGGATCGGGGGCTTCCTGTCGTCGTCGCCAGGGAGGTGGAAGGCGATGTCGGGCTCGCCGTCGTCGCCCGCGTGCCAGCGCGGCTCGAGCACCGGGTCGGCGTCGGGCGGCGCAGGGGCGGGCGAGAGGGCGGGCTCGGGCGCGGCGCTCGGCGCGGGCGGCTCGGGCGGGGTCGGGGACGCGGCCGGGGTCGCGAGCTCGAGCGGGCGCAGGGTGTCGCCGCACAGCGCGAGGCCGCTGCCGGGGAACGCCCGCGTGACGCCGGCTTCGGCCAGGCGGTCGGGCTGGGCGCGCAGCGGGGCGGGGTCGACGAGGACGGCGGCGCCGTCGAGCGTGACGTCGAAGGCGTGCGTCAATTCGTCGACGACGACCCGGACGTCCGCGGGCGTGAGGGCGAGCGAGGCGGCGCCGGCGGGGATCGACGCGAGCAGCGGATCGTCCGACCCGGGGTCGCCGGCGCGCGGGAGCTCGATGAGCGCGCCGCGCTCGTCGGTCGCCAGCTCGACGACGCCGAGGCGCAGGACGTCGCGGTCGCCGATCAGGCGGTAGCCGGTGCGCGCGGTGGCACGAATGAACTCCGGGACATGTCGCAAGAGGCCGCCGGCGGCCAGCAGCGCGCAGGCGGCGGCGACGACGTGGACGCACGGGAGGGCCGCGCCGCCGCACTCGCAGGTCCAGGTCCGCCACGACCAGGCGACATGGGTCGGCCGGCCGGCGACGTCGACGGCGAAGGTCCACGCGGCGGGACTGCACTCGGTGATCTGGGCCGCACCGCCGCGCGCGAGCGCCAGGCCGCGCTGCCACGCCTCGGCGCGGGCGCTGCGGCGGATGCTGTCGAGGATCGCTTCGAACACGCGGCGATCGGGGTACCACGCGGTGCCGCCGGTGTCATCGCACGCGATCGCGCGCGAGGCCGGCGAGGAAGCGGGCGAGGTCCTCGGCCTGGCGATCGCGGTCGTGGTGCGCGAGCACGTGTTCGCGGGCGGCCCGGCCCATGCGGGCGCGCTCGGCCGGCGCGAGCGCGGCGAAGGCCTGCAGCTTCGTGACGAGGTCGTGCGGGTCGCCGGGCGCGAAGGCCAGGCCGGCGCCGGCGCCCTCGACGAGCCGCTGCGCCTCGCCGCGGACGCCGAGCAGGATCGGGGTGCGCATCGCCATCAGCTCGAAGATCTTCGAGGGCAGGTAGCGGGCGAACGCGGGGTCGTCGCGCAGGATCACGGCGGCGAGGTCGGCGGCGGCGAGCAGGCCCGGGACCTCGCGCCGCGGGACCGCGGGGTGCAGGTGGACGGCGGCGCCGACGCCGAGGGCTTCGATCTCGTCGGCGAGCGCCTGGCGGCCGACGCCGTCGCCGACGACGACGACGTGCAGGCGCAATCCGGGCGGGGCGATCCTTGCGGCGCGGGCGAGCAGGCCTGTGTCCTGGGCCAGGCCGATCGTGCCGCAGTAGAGCAGCAGCAGGGCGTCGTCCGGGATCTCGAGGCGGGCGCGCAGCGGGGCCGGCGGCGTGTCGGGGTCGAACAGGCGCGCGTCGATGCCGTTCTTGACGACGGCGATCCGCTCGCGCGGGACTCCGCGGTCGACGAAGTGCTCGACGAAGGAGTCGGTGACGCTGACGATCCCGGCGCCGCTGCGGTAGAGGGTGCGCTCGACGAGCTCGAGCGCGCGGACGATCGGGTGGCCGGAGGGCAGCGCGCCGACGGCGACGATGCCCTCCGGCCAGAGGTCGCGGACCTCGAGCACGAACGGGACGCGGCGCAGGCGGGCGAGCGCGAGGCCGGCGACGCCGGTGAGGATCTGCGGCGAGGTCGCGAGCACGAGGTCGACCGCGGGCAGGCGCGCGAGGCCGTAGGCGATCTGCGCGGTCGGCAGGGCGAGGTAGCCGACGCCGCGCTCGAGCACGCCGCGGCTGGCCGCGGGCAGGGTCGGGACGCGGTGGACGGTGATCCCGTCGACCTGCTCGCGGCGGTACTCGGCGGCGCGGTAGCCGGGGTAGATGACGCCGCGCGGGTGGTTGGGCTGGCCGGTGACGACGTGGACCTCGTGGCCGGCCCGCACGAGCGCGCGCGACAGCTCGTGGACGCGGGCGGCCGGGGCGTTCGACTCCGGCGGGAAGTAGTGCGAGAGGTAGGCGAGCCGCACGGGCGGGCCGAGGGTACCACGGTCCGCGCGGGGACGGACGGGGCGCGCCGGGGGCCGGGGACCTCGCGCGGTCGGGGGGCATGTCCCGAGGGACAGGGCGCATGGGGCAGGCCGCCGACCGGCGCGATCGGGCCGAGGTTTCACGCGCCGACGAGAAAGTTGACGCGCGAGGAACAGATCGGGGCGGCTGGTCGTTCGTGTACTTCGGGTATCCTGGGCGCGCTCCACACCGGAGGTATTCGTGACGATGGGACAGCACGAGCAGCGGCGTAGCAATGGGCCGATCCTGGCGGGCCTCGGGCTCGCGGGCGGGTTGATAGTCTGGTGGCTCTTTCGCGGCGGCGCGGCGCCGGCGGCGAGCGATGCGGGCGAGGCGGGGGGGAGCCCCGTGCTCGAGCCGCAGGTCGTCGACCGGCGCGAGCGGCCCGGGCTGACGCTCGGGCCGCGCCTAGCCGACCGGGCGGCGATCTCGGGCAAGGTGCTCGACGAGAATGGCCAGCCGGTCGCGGGCGCGCAGGTGTGCGCGCAGGCGGACTCGGAGCGGCTCGGCCAGGCGGACAAGCGCAGGGCGAGCTGCACGCTCGCCGGGCGCGACGGCCACTACCGGCTCGAGCGGCTGTTCGGCGTGCGCCAGCGGGTCTCGGCGAGCGCACCGGGGTTCATCCCGAGGATGTACACCCGCGGCGAGGGGGCGGCGAAGCGCGACGTGGTCGAGCTGCGGCCGGGCATGGAGGCGCGCGATGTCGACATCACGCTGCAGGGCGGCGGGGTCGAGATCCGCGGGGTCGTCAAGGATCTGAGCGGCGGCGCGGTCGAGGGCGCGCAGGTGCAGGCGGACAGCGCGTTCGCGCTCAGCGGGCCCGACGGCGGGTTCGCGCTGTGGGTCCGGCCGGGCGACGCGTGGGTCGGGGCGACGGCCGACGGCTACGCGATGGGCTTCGACAGCGGGGCGGCGCCGGGGCATCGGTTCGAGATCTTCTTGACGCCCGAGGCGGTGCTGATCGGCAAGGTGGTGCGGGGCGGCGACGGGGCGCCGATCGAGGGCGCGAAGGTGACGGCGTCGGGCGACGGCTGGGGCTGGGACGAGGGCTCGGCGTTCACCGACGCCGAGGGCCGGTTCCGCCTCGACGGCCTCGAGCCCGGCGCGTACAAGCCGCGCGCCGAGGCCGACGACGCGGTCGGGCTGGCGGACGAGCAGGTGATCCTCGGGCTCGGCGAGACGTCGCAGGAGCTGGTGATCACGGCGCACCCGGCGTTCTTCGTCGAGGGCCGGATCGTCGTCGATGGCGGGGCGAGCTGCGACGCCGGGAGCGTCAGGCTGCAGGACAAGGTCAACGCGCGCGGCGACTGGGGCCAGGCCGAGGCCGACGGCGCGGTGCGGCTGCGCGGGATGCTCCCGGGCGAGTACGAGGTCAACGTCCGCTGCGAGGGCCACGTGTCGGCCGAGCGCTACGATCGGGTCGTCGTCGCCGACAAGAGCGTGTCGGGCCTGACGTGGACGGTGACGCGCGGGCAGTCGATCCGCGGCGTGGTCGTCGACGCCGCCGGCAAGCCGGTCCGCGCGATCAACGTCAGCGCCGACCCGCGGCCCGACCCCGACCAGCCGCGCGCGCACAGGACCAGCACGTGGGGCGGCCAGACCGACGACGCCGGGCGGTTCGAGCTCGCGGGGCTCTTGCCGGGCGTCTACGACCTCGAGCTCAACGCGTGGGACCCGCCGCGCGCGACCCCGCCGAAGCCGGTCGAGGTGACCTTGCCCAAGGGACAGGACATCGACGGGCTGCGGATCGAGCTGCCGGCGACCGGCGAGGTCCGCGGGGTCGTCCGCGACGCGCAGGGGCGCGGGGTCGCCAAGGCCAACGTGCGGATGAACGACGGCAAGCAGTGGCTGAGCGCGGCGGCGGCCGACGACGGCTCGTTCAGCTTCCCGCACGTCGCGGCGGGCGAGTACCGGGTGACGGCGAGCCGCGGGTGGTCGAGCAACATGCGCGCGCCGGGGACGTCCGACGACGACGTGCAGGGCGAGAAGGTCGTCGTGCAGGCCGGGCGGACCGCGGAGGTCAAGCTGGTCGTCGAGTCGGTGTCGGGCGTGCTGACGGGGGTCGTCCGCGACGCGGACGGCGGCCCGGTCGCCGACGCGTTCGTCGAGGCGACGCGCGAGTCGGACAGCGCGGCGAAGGCGGCCGGCGGCGCGAAGCGGGATGGCCGATGGGGCAGCTTCTGGCAGACGCCGCACCTGACCGACCAGGACGGGCGGTTTTCGCTGACGGACCTGCCGGCCGGCAAGTACACGGTCCGCGCGCACCGCAAGGGCGGCGGCGAGGGGTTCCGCGAGCACGTCGAGCTCGGCGGCGAGGTCGAGGTGACGATCGCCGAGGCGGGGCGGATGTCCGGCACCGTCGGCCTGCGCGGCGGCGGGGCGCCGGAGGAGTTCCGCGTGTCGATCGAGGACGAGGCGACCGGCTACCGCCGCGGCGACAACTACTTCCGCACCGGCGGCGCGTGGAGCCTGCCCGAGGTGCCCGCGGGCAAGTACAAGGTCCGCGTCAGCGCCGGCCCGGGGACCGCCGAGATCGAGGCGACGATGAGCGAGGGCAAGGACACGACGGGGCTGCGCGTCGAGCTCGCGCCGAAGGTCACCGTCCGCGGCAAGGTCGTCGACCTCGACGGCGAACCGGTGCCGGGCATGGAGGTCAACGTCAGCGGCGGCGGCGCGTGGGTCAGCGGCGACGAGCGCAAGCTCAACGTCACCGACGAGCAGGGCCGCTTCGAGGTCGCGCACGCGCCGACCGGGCTGGTCCAGATCTCGGTGTGGCCGCCGAGCTGGTCGAACTCGGAGTACTCGTGGACGCGGATGCCGGTGCGGCTGGACGACAAGCAGACCGAGGTCGAGCTGCCGCCGATCCAGGTGGCGAAGCGGCGGGTCAAGGAGGGCGAGGCGGGCGGCGACGTCGGCTACACGATCAAGGAGGCGGAGCCCGGCGCCGATCCGCTCGCGGCGCGCATGGTCGTCGCGGTGGTCCGCCCGGGCGGCCCTGCGGCCGCGGCGGGGCTGCAGGTGGGCGACGAGATCGTGAGCGTCGACGGCCACGACGTCACCGGGCCGCGCGCCTACCTGCACCGCAGCCTGATCAGCGCGCTCCCGGGCGCCACGCTCACCCTCGGCGTCGCGCGCGGGGGCGGGGGGCTGACCGTCAAGCTGACCGTCGGGCCGCGGCCGTGACGAGCCGGCGAGGGGCGACGCGCGGAGCTCCGCGCGAGCTCCCGCGTGATCTCCAGCGGACCACGCGGCGCGCGTAGGCTCGGCTCGCCTCATGCGCGCTGCGGCGGCAAGACCGCGGATGTCCCCGGACGATCGCGGACCCCGAGGGCTCCGCCCACGAAGGCATCACCGGCGGCACGCCGCCGCAGCGCCGTGAGGACGACTGCCTCGGGGCCGCGACCTCGCGCGCGCCCGCGCCCATGAAAAATCGTCCATGTCGTCCGCGCCGCCTGAGTTATAGTGGCTGTTCGAAGGCTTTTTGCGCGGGGGAGCAGATGCGACGCAATTCTCGGCTTGCTTTGTTGGCTTCGTTGGGGCTCGTGGTCGGCTGCGGGGACGATCAGCCGGTGTCCACCATGACGGCGACGACGACCCCGGGGACCTCGACGAACCCGACGTCGACCTCCGAGGCGATGACGGGGACGACGGCCTTGCCGACGACCGGCGAGTCGGCGACGGGGACGGCGACGGCGACGGAGGGGTCCGGTAGCGTGACCGCGACCGGGTCGACGACCGACCCGACGGCGTCGACGGGGACGTCGATGACGACCGACCCGACGGCGTCGACCGGGACGTCGATGACGGGCGAGACGACGGCGGTGTCGGACACGAGCGCGTCGTCGGGCAACATGTCGACGGACGGCTCGTCGACGAGCGGGACGTCGGACGGTTCGTCCTCGACGACGGGCGACGACTCGACGTCGACGACGATGCCGAACACGTCGATGAACAGCGGCAGCACGACGATGGAGATGCCGTGCGACGAGATCAAGGTGACGCTCAAGCCGGTCGTCCCGAACGTGATGCTCGTGGTCGACAAGTCGGGCTCGATGCTGCTGACCTGGGATCACGACGCCAACGCGGGCACGCCGCAGGTGACGCGGTGGTTCAGCCTGTGGGCGGTCGTCGACAAGATCTTGACCAACTTCAACGCGACCTTCAACTTCGGCATGAACCTGTTCCCGTCGAAGTCGGCGCAGCAGGCGTACAACGCGACGGCGTGCCCGGTCAACGGCAACGTCGAGGTGCCGGTCGCGCCGCTCAACAAGGACGCGATCGTCGCGGCCCTGCCGGCGCAGAACAACAACACGATCAAGGGCGGCACGCCGACCGCCGCCGGCGTGACCTCGGCGCTCAACCACCTCAAGACGCTCGACCCGGCGATCCCGCGGGCGATCATGCTGATCACCGACGGCGCGGCCAACTGCACGACCGGCGCGATGATCCCGGCGCTGTTCGAGATGTACGATCAGTCGGTCCACACGATCGTCGGCAACGCCTGGAACAACGACAAGATCCCGACCTACGTGATCGGCATCGCCACGATCAACATGGTCCTGCCGAACGTGCAGGACGGCAACCCCGACGGCATCAACCCGTTCATCAAGCTGAACGAGCTCGCGGTCGCCGGCGGCAAGCCGAAGAACGACCCGAACGAGAAGTTCTACAACGCCGACAACCAGATCGAGCTCGACGCGGCGCTGAACGCGATCGTCAAGGACGCGCAGAGCTGCGTCATCCCGCTCGAAGTCGAGCCCGGCTTCCCCGACTTCACCAAGGTGAAGGTCGGCGGGGTCTACTGGCCGAAGATCGACAACTGCGCCAACCAGAACGGCTGGAAGTACGTCGGCCCGAATCCGCCGTACGACAAGATCGAGCTGTGCGGCACGGCCTGCACCTCGCTCAAGAACACGAACGCGGCCGACGTCGAGTACTACTGCCAGCCGGGCTGACGCCGGCGACGCGGACCGCCCCGGCGGCCGCGCGCGAACTCGGGCGTCCCTCGCGGCATGGCGCTCGCGCGAGCAGGCGGCAGGCTCGAGGTCGCGCGGGCGCGGCCTGGGTCTCGTAACGAGGACCGGCGACGAGGACCGGCGACGAGGACCGGCGACGAGGACTCGCCGCCGGGGGCGGGAGCCGGCGTGGCGGCCTCGCGAGTGGTGACCGGCGAAGGTCGTCGTTGTCGTGCTGCACGAAGCCTGTTAGCGTCGCGACGATGCGTACCAGCCGTCCTGGACTTGCCACCGTTGTCGCGCTGAGCGCTGCGTTCGCGGCGTGTACCGACGACACTCCCGTCACCTCCTTCGAGACCACCAACCCGACGGCTTCGGCGGGGACGAACGGGCTCGGGACGTCGACCGGGACGCCGGAGACGAGCGACCCGACGACGACGCCGACGACATCGCCGACGGATCCGAGCGCCGGGACGCTCGGGACCGAGGGCGGGACGACCGAGGCGAGCACGGCGGGACCCGGCAGCTCGACGAGCGGGACGACCACCGGCCCGGGCAGCACCGGGGACACCGGGTCCGAGTCGACGAGCGAGCCGGGCAGCACCGGTGACTCGGGCGGCTCGACGACCGGCGTCGTGCCGTGCGACGACGCGAACTGTCCGATGGGGCAGTACTGCGACGAGAACAGCAACGCCTGCGTGCCGGGCTGCAACGACGACACGGACTGTCAGAACCAGACCAAGTGCGACGTGAACACCAACACGTGCAAGGGCTGTATCAGCGACGGCGACTGCATGCTCGGCACGATCTGCGGACCCGGCGGCGAGTGCGTGCCCGGCTGCAACGAGAAGCAGCCGTGCCAGGACGGCCTGGCCTGCTGCACCGACCAGTGCTTCGACCTGCTGACCGACCTCGCCAACTGCGGCGGCTGCGGGATCCCGTGCGACGCGCTGCCGAACGCCAACCCGCTGTGCGATGGCGGGATGTGCAAGCTCGGCACCTGCAAGAACGGCTGGAACGACTGCGACAAGAACCCGGCCAACGGCTGCGAGTTCGCGGGCGCGTGCAAGTGCACGCCCGGGTCGCAGGCGCCGTGCTACACCGGCCCCGACGGGACGGCGGGGGTCGGGATCTGCAAGCAGGGCGTCCAGACCTGCAACGCGCAGGGCACCGGCTACGGCGCGTGCGTCGGCGAGGTGCTGCCGAACGACATCGACATCTGCGCCAACAACCTCGACGACAACTGCAACGGCGTGGTCGACGAGGACCTCGACGAGGACGGCGACGGCTACACGGTGTGCAAGGGCGACTGCTGCGACTCGGTCGGCCCGAACTGCCTCAACCCGAACCTCGTCAACGCGGGCGCCTTCGAGGTCGGGGGCAACATGGTCGACGACGACTGCGACGGCGTGAAGGACAACCCGCTGCCGTCGTGCGATGGCGCGCTCGCCAGCAACTCGGCGCAGCCGCTCGACTACGCGCGGGCGATCGACCTGTGCCAGTTCACGACCGAGAACGCGCAGGGCAAGGACAAGAAGTGGGGCGTCATCTCGGGCACGCTGACGCGCGCCAACGGGCAGGGGGTGATGGACGCGTCGGCGCGGTCGATCCGCCCGGGCTTCGGCACCAACGTCGTGCCGCAGCAGAACGCCCGCCTGGCGATCCTCTCGACCGGCAACGCCGCCGACCTCAACGACGTGAACCCGCCCTACGCCGACTTCCAGTTCGGCAAGGACAACGGCGCCAACAGCCCCGCGCCGGCCGACTGGTTGGCGGCCAACGGCAACCAGTTCCCGAACGCGCCCGGCTGCCCCGGCGCCGGCAGCACGCAGGCGAACAACAGCGCGATGCTCCGGCTGCGGATCCGCGTGCCGACCAACGCCAAGTCGTTCAACGTGCAGATGTACTTCTACTCCGCCGAGTGGCCGGAGTACACCTGCACCGCGTTCAACGACCTGTTCGTGACGCTGGTCGACGCGCCCGGCTCGATGGGCAACCCGGCCGACAAGAACATCGCGATCTACACGACGCAGAACAACCAGAAGTACCCGGTTGGCGTCAACCTCGCCAAGGCGGCGCCGGGCCTGTTCACGCAGTGCAAGAACGGCACGATCTCGTGCCTCGGCGCGCCGTCGAATTACGTCAACTGCACCAGCCAGAACGGCCTCGCCGGGACCGGCTTCGACATCCTCGAGGGCGGCTGCGGGACCAACAACACGACCGGCGGCGGCACCGGCTGGCTCAAGATGTCCGGCAACGTCAAGGGCGGCGAGGTGATGGAGATCCGGTTCGCCATCTGGGACACCGCCGACGGCATCTACGACTCGCTGGTGCTGCTCGACGACTGGGTCTGGTCGGTCCAGGCCTCGCAGCCGGGCGTCCAGCCGAACTGACGGATCGAGGGCGAGCGGACCGCGGGCGCGCCGGCGACGGGGCGCCCGCGGGCGTTGTAAACCCGCGGTAAACGGGCGGGCGTCGGCGGCCGCTTCGGCGAAGATCAGGGCGTGGCCGGCGTCGATGACCCCGCCACCCGAGGACAAGCACCATGCACCGCAGCCACTCGACGCTCCTCTCCCTCCTGCTCCTGCTCGGCGCCTGCGACAAGGACAGCGCGACCGACCCGACCACCGACCCCGAGGCGGGGGTCGCGACCGTCGACGGCCACCACGGCCCTCGTGGCGGGCGCTGGCACGCCAAGGATCCGGCGGAGCGCGCGGCGAAGATCCTCGCCAAACTCGACGCGGACGGCGACGGCGCGCTCGTGCCCGCCGAGGTCGCGGACCGCCCGCGCCTCGCCGAGCACTTCGCCGAGCTCGACGCGGACGGCGACGGCAAGCTGACCGGGGCCGAGCTGGCGGCGATCGACGGACCGCCGGGCATGGACCCGGAGAGGCGCGCGGACAAGCTGCTGGCGCGGTTCGACGCGGACGGCGACGGCGTGCTCGTGCTCGCCGAGGTCGAGGACCACCCGCGCCTCGCCGAGAAGTTCGCGGCGGCCGACGGCGACGGCGACGGCAAGCTGACCCGCGCGGAGCTGGTCGCGTTCAAGGCGGCGCACCCCGGCGGCCACGGCCGCGGCCACGGCCCGAAGCACGGCGGCAAGCACGGCGAGCGCGACACGCCCGCGGAGTGAGCTGGCCCGCGTGCGCCGTCGTGTCGGCGCCCGGAGTCCGCGGCGGCGCGTGATCCGCTGCGGAGATCTGCACCGGCGGGTCCGTCGACGCCGTGCGCCCGCGATCGGCGCATGGGACAGGTGCTCACATACGCGCTCAAGGGACATTGTCTTCGGAACAGGCTCGAAGGGCCATTAAACATTGGTGTGGCGGGCTTCGCGGGCAATGTGCGCACGGCGTCGCGTGCGCCGCGCCGGCGGCCGGTGCGCGTGGTGTGGTGAATGGGCGGTCGACATCAGGTTTGTCATTCGTGCAACCTGCTGACCGCGATGATCACCATGCCAGGCCTCACCCCCCACCGTTGTGAATACTCCTGGACGCGCCTTTGCGCCGTGTCGATCGGGCTGTGCCTCCTGAGCACGAGCGCCGCCGCAGGGGCGCCTGCGGGGGAGCCGCCGGCGCGGCGCGCGAACCCGGTCCCGAGCGTCGACGACCGGCCGGAGGACCTCGCCGACCGGCCGCGGCCGTCCGCGGCGCACGCCAAGACCAACGTCTTCTTCGTCAATTACGACGGCGTCACCCTCAAATACAAGGACGGCAAGGAGGACGCGACGCAGAACATGAGCCAGTTCAAGAAGTGGGAGGGCGTGTACGAGCCGTACGGCGACGGGCCGAAGCGGGCGGCCTCGCTGCAGGCGGTCAAGGCCGACTGGGCGAAGTACGACGTCGTGATCACCGACGAGCGGCCGAAGGACGGGCAGTACACGATGGCCGTGGCGACGCCGACCAACCTCTACGGCGGCGGCGTGCTCGGGGTGGCGCCGCTCGACTGCATGGACAAGCGCGCGTCGAACATCGTGTTCGCGTTCCACAGCGACGGGGACTGGTTCTCGGCGTCGACGCAGGCGACGACGATCAGCCAGGAGATCGCGCACGCGTACGGGCTCGAGCACGTCAAGGAGCCCGACGACATCATGAACCCGTACAACGCGGGCGACGACCCGAAGTTCCTCGACGAGTGCATCAAGCTCGACGACGGCGGGGCGCAGATCTACTGCGACGAGCAGCACGAGCAGTTCTGCGAGGGAGACCGCCAGAACTCGCACGCGGAGGTGCTGTGGCTGTTCGGCGAGGCGGCGCCCGACGCCGCGCCGCCGGCGGTGACGATCACCCAGCCGAAGGACGGCGAGACGTACCTCGCCGGGGTCGACATCGACGTGATCGCGGAGGCCTCGGACGACGGCGAGATCAAGGAGGTCCGCCTGTCCATGAACGACGCGCCGATGGGGCCGAAGGCGACGGCGCCGTACCTGTGGCCGATGAAGAACTTCCCGGCCGGGACGTTCTGCTTCGTCGCCGAGGCGGAGGACCTGGCGGCGAACATCAGCAAGTCGGCGCCGGTGTGCGTCGAGGTGACGGTCGAGGACGGCGAGGCGACGACGACGAGCGGCGGCGGGGCGACGTCGAGCGCGGAGACGGGCGAGGAGCCGCCGGCCGGCGACGAGACGGGCGACGCGCCGGCGCCGCCGACGAGCGGCGAGGCGCCGACGAGCGGCGAGGTCCCGCCGGGCGACGGCAGCACCGGGGGCACCGGCGGGGTGGTGCCGGTGCCGGGCGCGGCGACGTCGTGGGCGCCGCAGGACGACGCCGCGGACGAGGGCTGCAGCTGCGCGACGGACTCGCGGCCGGGCCGCGTCGGGCTCCTGCTGCTCGTCGCGTTCGCGGCGGTCCGCCGGCGCCGCCGCGGGTAGTGCGACGATTGCTCAGGCCTCCGCGACGGCCCGCGGGACGTCGCGGAACTGGTGCGCCTCGGTGCTGTCGTGCAGCGCCAGCGTCGAGGCGGCGCCGCCGGACACGATCTCGGCGACGGCGTCGAAGTAGCCGGTGCCGACCTCGCGCTGGTGGCGGGTCGCGGTGTAGCCGTCGGGCTCGGCGGCGAACTCGGCCTCCTGGAGGTCGGCGTAGGCCGCCATGCCGCGGTCGCGGTAGCGCCGGGCGAGGTCGAAGGTCGCCAGGTTCATCGCGTGGAACCCGGCGAGCGTGACGAACTGGAACTTGTAGCCCATCGCGCCGAGCTCGCGCTGGAAGGTCGCGAGCTCGGCGTCGCCGAGGTGCTGCTTCCAGTTGAACGACGGCGAGCAGTTGTAGGCGAGCCACTTGCCCGGGTGGCGCTCGAGGATCGCCTCGGCGAACCTGCGCGCCTGGGCGAGGTTCGGCGTCGACGTCTCGCACCACACGAGGTCGGCGTGCGGGGCGTAGGCGAGGCCGCGGGCGATCGCGGTGTCGACGCCGCTGCGGATCCGGTAGAAGCCCTCGGGGGTGCGCTCGCCGGCGACGATGAACTCGCGGTCGCGCTCGTCGACGTCGCTGGTCAGGAGGCGGGCCGCGTCGGCGTCGGTGCGGGCGACGATCAGGGTCGGGACGTCGGCGACGTCGGCGGCGAGGCGGGCGGCGATCAGGGTGCGGATGAACTGCGAGGTCGGGACGAGGACCTTGCCGCCGAGGTGGCCGCACTTCTTCTCGGAGGCGAGCTGGTCCTCGAAGTGGACCCCGGCCGCGCCGGCGGCGATCATCGCGCGGGTCAGCTCGTAGGCGTGCAGCGGGCCGCCGAAGCCGGCCTCGGCGTCGGCGACGATCGGGGCGAGCCAGTAGCGGCGGGCCTCGCCCTCGGCCGACTCGATCTGGTCGGCGCGCAGCAGCGCGGCGTTGATCCGCTGGACCAGCGCCGGCACGCTGTTGCTCGGGTAGAGGCTCTGGTCCGGATATGTCTGTCCGGACAGGTTGGCGTCGGCGGCGACCTGCCAGCCGGACACGTAGATCGCCTCGAGGCCGGCCTTGACGTGCTGGACGGCCATGCCGCCGGTCATCGCGCCGAGGGCCGCGACGTGGTCGCGGGCGGCGAGCAGCTCGCGCAGGCGCGCGGCGCCGAGCTCGGCGAGCGTGTGCCGGATCGTGAACGAGCCGCGGAGGCGCTCGACGTCGCGGCGGGAGTAGGGGCGGCCCGCGAGCGCGTCGTCGGTCCAGTCGTGGAGCTGCTTGGTCGGGTGGTCCATGGTCGTCGTCCTCGTCGGTGGTCGTTGTCTACGCGTGGAGGCCGGCGACGAGCGCCTCGTAGGCCGGCAGGGTCAGGAACTCTTCGCAGCGGTCGGCGAGGACCAGCCGCTCGAACAGCGCGCGGGCCTCGGCGAACCGCCCGGCCTCGACGCGGTCGTCGCCGAGGTCGCGGCGCAGCGCGAGCATGGCGACGTCGATCGCGGCGCGCACCCGGGCGGCGTCGAGCGGGCTGCCGTCGTCGAGGGTGACGCCATGGCGCCGCCACTGCCACACCTGCGCGCGCGAGATCTCGGCGGTCGCGGCGTCCTCCATCAGGTCGTCGATCGGCACGCAGCCGACGCCGCGCAGCCACGACTCGAGGTACTGCACGCCGACCTTGACGTTGTGCATCAGGCCCTCGACGGTGCGCGGGCCGTACGGGACCTCCAGCAGGTCGGCGGCGGTCACCTGGACGTCGTCGCGGAGGCGGTCGATCTGGTGGGGTCCGGGCATGCGCGCGTCGAAGACCTCGCGCGCGACCGGGACGAGGCCGGGGTGCGCGACCCAGGTGCCGTCGTGGCCGTCGTCGACCTCGCGCTGCTTGTCGGCGCGGACCTGGGCGAGCGCGCGGGCGTTCTGCGCCGGGTCGTGCTTGACCGGGATATAGGCCGACATGCCGCCGATCGCGTGCACGCCGCGGCGGTGGCAGGTCTGGATCAGCAATTGCGAGTAGGCGCGCAAGAACCCGCGGTCCATCGTCACCAGCGCGCGGTCGGGCAGGATCGCGGTCGGGTCGGCCTGGCGGCGCTTGATGAAGCTGAAGATGTAGTCCCAGCGGCCGCAGTTGAGCCCGGTGGAGTGCTCGCGCAGGGCGTAGAGGATCTCGTGCATCTGGAAGGCGGCGGGCAGGGTCTCGATCAGCACGGTGGCGCGCAGGGTGCCGCGCGGCAGGCCGAGCGCGTCCTCGGTGTGGGCGAGCGCGTCGTCCCAGATCGCGGCCTCGGGCGCGCTCTCGAGCTTCGGCAGGTAGAAGTAGGTGCCGAGGCCGCGGCTGCGGCGGTAGGCGGCGTTGTGGAAGGCGTAGAGGCCGAAGTCGACCAGCGCGCCGCGGGCCGGGGCGCCGTCGACGAGCACGTGGGCCTCGGGCAGGTGGAGGCCGCGCGGGCGGACGAACAGCGCGGCGGTCTCCGGCGCGAGGGCGTACAGCTTGCCGCAGTGCTCGACGCGGATCTCGCCGCGGACGGCGTCGATCAGGTTGCGCTGGCCGTCGACGAGGTTGAACAGGGTCGGCGCGGTCGCGTCCTCGAAGTCGGCCATGAACACCCGCGCGCCCGAGTTGAGGGCGTTGATGATCCTCTTGCGGTCGACCGGGCCGGTGATCTCGACGCGCCTGTCGACAATGTCCGGAGGGACAGGTGCACAGGACCAGGCCGCGTCGCGCAGCTCGCGGGTCTCGGGGGCGAAGTCGAGGGTGGCGCCGGCGTCGAGCGCGGCCTGGCGGGCGCGCCGCGCGTCGAGCTCGCCGGCGATCCGCGGGCCGAAGCGGCGCTGCAGGTCGGCGACGAAGGCGAGGGCGTCCCGCGTCAGCACCGCCGCCTCGTCGAGGAGGTGGGGGCCGCGCACGCGCACGCCGGGAGGGAGGTCGAGCTGACTCATGTTCGCATCCGACCATGAGGGACGTGGGCCTCTCGCTCAAGCGGTCGGGTTGTGGCGGCTGTCAAGGATCGGACGGGTTGCCGCGCGGGCGAGGTCGCGCTGTAAAGATTGTCAATGACACAGGTGAAGGAGCGCGACATCCCGCGGTTCGGCGGCAAGATCCGGGCCCTGCGGCGCGCCGCGGGGCTGTCGCAGGCCGAGCTGGCGCAGCGGCTGGCGGTGTCGCCGAGCTACTTGAACCTGCTCGAGCACGACAAGCGGGCCCTGCCGGCGCCGCTGCTGATCCGCCTGGCGCAGGTGCTGTCGGTCGACCTCGGGGCGTTCGCCGCCGACGACGACGCGCGGCTGGTCCACGCGCTGATCGAGGCGTTCGCCGATCCGCTGTTCGAGGACAATCCGCTGACCAGCGCCGACGTGCGCGAGCTGGCGGCCGCGAGCCCGGCGGCCGCCCGCGCGGTGCTGCAATTGTACCGGGCGTACCGCGGGGCGTGCGTGGCGACGGACGCGCTGTCGTCGCGGATCGAGGCCGGCGACGAGGCGGGCGGGGCGCCGCAGGTCGGGCTGCCGAGCGAGGAGGTCAGCGACCTGATCCAGCAGCACATGAATTATTTCCCGGCGCTCGAGGAGCGGGCCGAGCAGGTGCGCCGCGAGGCCGGGCTCGGCGCGCTCGACCGGTTCGGCGCGCTGGTCCGCCACCTCGAGCGCGCCCACGGGGTCCGGGTCGAGATCGCGACGTGGGGCCAGGACCGGACGACGCTGCGCCGCTACGACGCGGAGCGCCGGGTGGTGTCGCTGTCGGAGCTGCTGCCGACGCGCTCGCGGCTGTTCCAGCTGGCGGTGCAGGCGGCGCTGATCGGCCACGAGGACGCGCTCGACGCGATCGGCCGCGATCCGCTGCTGACGAGCGCGGAGAGCCGGGCGCTCGCCCGGGTGGCGCTCGCCAACTACTTCGCGGGGGCGGTGCTGATGCCGTACGGCGAGTTCCGCCGGGCGGCCGGGGAGGTCCGCTACGACATCGACGTGCTCGGGCGGCGCTTCGGCGTCGGGTTCGAGCAGACGTGCCACCGCCTGACGACGCTGCGCCGGCCGGGCCAGGAGGGGGTGCCGTTCCACATGGTGCGGATCGATGTGGCGGGCAACATCTCGAAGCGGTTCTCGGCGAGCGGGATCCGGTTCGCGCGGTTCGCCGGGGTGTGCCCGCGCTGGAACATCTTCTCTGCGTTCCAGACGCCGAACATGATCCGCGTGCAGGTGTCGCGCATGCCCGACGGGGAGGCGTACTTCTGCATCGCCCGCACGATCCAGCGCGACTCGGGCGGGTGGCACGCGCAGCAGCCGGTGCTGGCGCTCGGGCTCGGGTGCCGGCTCGAGCACGCGGCGGCGCTGGTGTACGCGGACGGGATCGATCTGGCGGAGCCGCGGCTGGTGACGCCGGTCGGGGTGACGTGCCGGCTGTGCGAGCGGACGGCCTGCGAGCAGCGGGCGCTGCCTTCGCTCAAGGTGCCGCTGCGGGTCGATCCGAATTATCGCGGGCTGTCGTTGTATGCGCCGCCGCGTGAGTCGTGAGCGGGCGCTGGCCCACGTCGTCGCTCGACGCTCGAGCCGCCGGCCCGGCGCCGGGTCGGGCCTTCGTGCGCCCGCGATCAGTCGGGGGACGAGGCGTCGGGCGGGGCGGCGGCCTCGAGGGTGAGCGTCGGGCGGCTGCCGTCGCGCTCGATCTCGACGGCGAGGCTCTGGCCGCGGCGGATGTTCGCGGACGACAGCAGGCGCTGCGCGTTGTCGGCCCCGACGCCGGCGACGCTGCTGCCGTCGATCGTCAGGATCTCGTCGCCGGGCTGCAGGCCGGCCCTGTCCGCGGGGCCGTCGATCGTCACCGCCAGCACGTAGAGGTGCTTCGGCGCCGCCGGGTCCTCCTTCTCCTTGAGCGGCTCGACGACGGTGCCCGGGGGGCGCGGGCGGCGGGCGGCGGTGGCGACCAGCAGGCGCAGGCCGAGCTGGCCGCGCTCGGGCTTCGGGACCTTGGCCGCGGCGACGCCGCGGATCGTGCCGAGGTCCTTGTCGGCGCCCGGCTCGACCTCGAACTCGACCTCGGCGACCGTGCGCTCGGACATCAGATCGCCGTCCATGATCCGCAGGGTGCCCTTGCCGGCGGGGACCTTCGGCACGGCGAAGCGGCCGGTCGCGTCGGTGCGCGGGCCCTTGCCGAGGATCATGTCGAAGGCCGCGGCGCCGGAGAAGTCGCCGCGCTGCTCGGCGAGGATCGTCATGCCCGGGATCGGCTGGCCGGTGCGGCCGTCGATCAGCAGGCCGTGGACGCGCGCCCACGGCTCGAGGTCGAGGACGACGGTCTTGCGCTCGCCGGCCTTGAGCGCGAGCTCGTGCGCGAGGCGGCCGGCGTCGGCGGTGACGGTCAGGGTGTAGTCGCCGGGGTCGAGGTGATCGAGGTGGAAGGTGCCGTCGGGCCTGTCGACGGTCTCGTTGTCGCGGTCGAAGCCGCCGCCGGTCCTGTGCTTGACCTGCAGCTCGTAGCGCGCGACCGGCGTGCCGCCGCTGCGGACGGTGCCGGTCAGCTCGGCGAGCGGGGCGACCTGCAGGCGGACGTCGCTGCCGACGGCGACGCCGGACAGCCTGGCGCGGGCGCTGCCCTTGAGCGCCTCGACGCGCAGGGTGTAGGTGCGGCGGGCGAGGCCGGTCAGCTCGAAGCGGCCGAGCTCGTCGGTCAGCGCCGGCTCGCCGCGGGCGAACCCGAATTCGAAGTCGTCGCCCTCGGGCGCGGGGTCCCTGGGCAGCGCGGGGACGACGCCGACGCGCTCGTTCGGCTGCTCCTCGGGGCGGTGGAACCACGACTCGGCGTCGCTCTCGCGCTTCGGCGTCGCGGTCACCCAGGCGTCGGCGATCGGGCCGCCGTCGGGGTCGACGACGACGCCGCGGAGGACGCCGTCGCGCAGCTCGACGACGTAGTCGTGGCCGAGGTTGGCGACCGCGGCGGTGATGGTCTTGCGGACAGGTTCGTACTTCTTGCCGTCGACGGTGTCGGCCCACCGGACGACGCTCATGCCGCGGTCGAGCACGCGGACGTCGTACTCGCCGCCGTCGAGGCCGCGGAGGGTGTAGGTGCCGTCCTCGCCGATCGGCGCCTGGGTGCGCCCGCGCTCGGAGAACGAGAACATCGGGCCGTCGTCCTTGCGCCTGCGCGGCTGGTACTCGACGGTGCCGCTGCGCAGCGGGGTGCCGCGGGCGTCGACGATCCGGCCGGACACCGAGGCGCGCGGCGCGAGCGCGACGACGACGCCGTCGAGGCCGCGCGCGCCGACGTCGACGTCGAGCTGGCCGCGGCTGCCGTCGAGCGCCTCGGCGACGACGCGCAGCTTGCCGGGCTTGACCGGGCGCAGGGTGAACTCGCCGCGCAGGTCGGAGCGGCTGCGCACGAACATGTTGCCGAGGTTGGCGAGCATGCCCAGCATGCTCGGCTCGTCGTCGGCGAGCGTGAGGGTGATCGCGGCGACCGTCGGCGGGTCGACGCGCCCGCGGAGCTCGACGCCGCGGTCGAGCTGGATCACGACGCCGGTGACGTCGGTCTTGTCGACGGTGACCGAGGGGCCGCCGAGGATCTCCGGCAGCGCCTCCTCGGCGACCGAGCCGAGCGTGTAGCTGCCGGGCTTGACGCCGAAGATCTCGAAGTAGCCGTCGACCTCGCTCGGGCCGGTGGCGACGTGGAAGCCCATCGGGTTGAGCGAGTAGGCGGCGACCATGACGCCGTCGAGGGCGCGTTTGGGGTCGTCCTTCGGGACGACGAAGCCGGTGATCTTGTAGGCCCGATCGACGCGGATCTCGACGCCGGTCAGCGCCTCGCCGATCCCGAGCTCGACCTTGACCGGCTCGCGCGTCGCGTGGCCGGCGGCGACCGCCTCGAGCTTGTGCGCGCCGGGCCGCAGGTGCGTCAGGCGGAACCGCCCGGCCTCGTCGGTCAGCGCCGCGTCGCCGCCGAGGGCGCCCTCGATGCCGCCGTCGCTGACGATCGCGCCCTCGACCGGCGCGCCGCCCTGGGCGGCCCGGACGACGCCCTCGATCGTGCCGGCGGGGACGAGGCGCAATTCGACCGAGCGCGGGCCGCCGGCGACGTCGGCGCTGGCGCTGTCGCCGGTGTAGTCGGCGTGCCAGGCGCTGACCTGGTAGACGCCGTCGGGGACCTGCACGACGAAGCGGCCCTCGGCGTCGCTGACGGCCGGGAAGCCGACGCGGTTGAAGTCGATCAGGTTGCCGTCGCTCTCGCGCTCGATCGAGATCGCGACGTTCTCGATCGGGCCGCCGCCGACGTCGACGACGGTGCCGCGCAGCGGGTGGCCGCCGCGCGCGAGCGCGAGGTCGAGGCCGGGATTGAGGCCACCTGCCCGGAGAGACAGGTCTGTGCGGTGGCCCGGCAGGTACTCGGGGGCGGTCGCGGTCAGCACGTAGCGGCCGGGGGCGAGCCGCGGGACCGACCAGGCGCCGCCGGCGTCGGTCGTCGCGGTCAGCGGGGCGCCCGGGTCGGACGGCGCGGTCGGCTTGCCGAAGCCGCGCGGGCGCAGCATCACGAGGGCGCCCTCGATCCCGCGGCCGGTGTCGGCGTCGACGATCCGGCCGGCGGCCGAGCACGGGGAGACGTCGATCTCGCCGCGCGCGCGGGCCTCGAGGCGCTCGCGCGCGAGCTCGGCGACGGCGGCGGCGGCCGGCGCGTCGGGGTCGGCGTCGGCCTCCGCCGGCGCGCGGTCCGAGGATCGGAGATAGAGGAACAGCCCGGCGAAGAGGGCCACGGCGACGAGGGCGAGGGCCGGCTTCTTCACGGCGCGGGTAGTTTCGGGCAGGTCGCCGCAATCGGCAAGCGGGGCGCAGCCGGCGGGCGCGGGGCGCGAGGCGGGCGGCCGTGAGCCCGCCCGGGGCCTCGCACCGACGCGAGGCCCGTCGCGGCCCGTATGGGCTACGGACGGCGAGTTCAGTGCGTCTCGGGCGGCGGCAGGGCGAGCTCGCGGACGGCGGCGAGCAGCTCGTCGAGGTCGAACGGCTTGCCGAGGAAGCGCGGGACCCCGAGCGAGCGCGCGAGCTCGCGGACGTCGCGGGCGGCGGTCATCAGGATCACCGGGGTCTCGTCGCCGGCGGCGCGGAGCCGGCGGAACACGTCGCCGCCGGACAGGCCGGGCATGCGGTGATCGAGGAGCACGACGTCGAAGCGCTCGCGCGCGAGGTGGGCGAGCGCCTGCTCGCCGTCCTCGGCCTCGACGACCTGCCAGCCGGAGTCGGCGAGCAGCTCGCCGAGCAGGCGGCGGAGGTCGTGCTCGTCGTCGACGATCAGCAGGCGCGGGGCCGCGTCGGCGCGGCTGGCCCGAGGCTCCTCGGACGACGCGTCGGGCGGCGAGGGCGGCGGCGCTGCGGAGCGCGAGGCCACGAGGAGGAACACTACCATGCCGGCCGCTCCCGCGCGGGTCCGACGGGCAGCGAGAGCGAGAGCGGCTGGCCCGCGTCCGGAGCGGGCGGCGGGGTCGCACACAGCAGCACCTCGCACAGCCCGTCGCCGCGGCGTCGCAGCGACACGCGCGCCGTGCCGCCGCCGCGGGCGACGTCGAAGGCCTGCAGCGCGGCGCGCAGCAGCCGGCGCGACAGGGCCGGCGGATCGACCTCGACGTGGAGTGGTTCGGCGATGTCGACGGCGAGTGTGAGCCGGGCGGTCGCGGCCTCGGTGCGCAGCAGCGTGGCGAGGTCGCGGACCAGCTCCGCCACGTCGACGAGGCGGGGCGGGGCGGCGGCGGTCGCGGCGAGGTCGCGCCACAGCGCGCTCTGGCGGGCGAACTCGGCGATCGACGCGCGGGCGAGCGAGAGCAGGCGCGCCGCGACCTCGAGGCGGTCGCGCGCGAGGTCGCGGGCGGCCGAGGCGACGCCGAGGCGGGCGGTGGCCTGGACCTGGACGAGGTCCTGCCGCAAGCGCTCGAGCAGCGGCTCGTCGTCGCGACCGCCCGCGGCGACGAGCTGCCGGACGTCGTCGTCGAGGCGCTGGCGGATCAGCTCGGCCTCGACGCCGTGCGCCGCGCAGACCAGCAGCTCGCGCAGGCGCCGGCCCGCCTCGACCCGGCGCACGGACACGCTGATCACGCCGGTGACGGCGCCGTCGGGGCCGAGGATCGGGATCCCCTGGCAGGTGAACGGATGGAAGCCCTCGATGAAGTGCTCCGGGCCGACGAGCTCGACGTAGCCGCGCTCGGCGAGCGGGGTGCCGATGCCGTTGGCGCCGGAGACGGCCTCGGAGAGCAGCGAGCCGGGGCCGGGGACGCGGTCCGGGCCGAGCGTGCTCGCGGGGTCGCCGAGGACATCGAGCACGACGCCGCGGGGATCGCCGAGCATCGCGGCGTGCCGCTCGGCGCCGGCCGCCCGCGCGAGCGCCTGCACGTACGGTCGCGCCGCCTGCAGCAGCGGCTGTCGGTGCGCGAGCAGGCGCTCGGTCTCCGGCGGCTCGAGCTGGACGGCCCGCAGCCGCCGCGGGCTCGCGCCCTGCAAGTGACAGCGCTCCCAGGCGCGGAGGACCGGCTCGCGCAGCAGATCGGCGGCCAGGGCGCCGGTGGAGACGTAGCGGCGGTGGGCCTCCCAGGTGTGGGCGCTGTCGGACGTCACGCAGGAGACCTTGAAGCGTCGGCGGCCGGGCGCCAGCCGGGTCGGGGTCGTGCGGCCGAGCACAGGGGGCGCGGAGCGGCGTTCTGCGGCGATGCATTGGTCGCGCGCGGGCGGCGAGGCGCAGCCTTGGCGAGGATTCGCCGCATGTGCGCCCCGAGCGCAGGGGTCCTCGTATGGGGGGAGGCCGGCCATTCGGCGCGCGAGCGCGGCTGGCTCTGCGGCCATGGGAGATGTCCGAGCGGGCAGGTGGTCCGGCGAGCGCGGGCGGGCGGCGGCGCAGCGCCGGGCGCGCTGGCCCGGGCGCGCGAGGCGGTGTATACAGCGCGCCGATGATCGCCTCGCGGATCCGCCCGTCCCTCGTCGCCTTCCTCGCTATCGTCGCCTGCAAGCAGGAGCCGCCGCCGCAGCCGCCGCCGCAGCCGGTGGCCGAGGCGCCGAAGCCGGAGCCGGAGCCGGTGTGCGACTATCTGGTGCTGGTCGACGCCGGCTCGGCCGGGACGCGGGCGTATGCCTACAAGATTGCGCGGGCCGAGGGCGCCGCGACGCCTACGCTGACGCAGCTGAGCGTGCACAAGACGGAGCCGGGGATCGCGTCGTTCAAGGCCGAGCCGGCGAAGGCCGGGCAGCAGGTCGCCGAATTGTTGAAGCAGGAGGGCGGCGCGCTGGCGACGATCCCGGCGGCCTGCCACGCGAAGACGCCGACCGCGGTGATGGCGACCGGCGGGATGCGGCTGCTCGAGGGCGAGTCGGGCGGCGAGGCGGCGGCGAAGGCGATCTACGACGCGATCACGGCGGCGGTGAAGCAGACCGGGCTCGACGCGCGGTTCGCCGGGACGATCAGCGGCCAGCAGGAGGCGGTGTACAGCTGGCTGACCGTCAACTACGCGCTCGGCAAGCTCGCCGGCGAGGGCCCGACCGACGGGGCGCTCGACCTCGGCGGCACCTCGGCGCAGATCGCCTTCGTGCCGGGCGAGCCAGGCGACGCGCCGACGCTGCCGGTGACGATCGGCGGCAAGACGTATCCGGTGTACGCGCAGTCGTACCTCGGTTACGGGGTCGACTACGCGCGGCCGCACCTCAACTACGATCCGTGCTTCCCGAAGGGCGTCGGCAAGGGCGCCGGCAAGTACGGGGCCTGCGTGGCCAAGCTCGAGGCGTCGCTGAAGCCGGCGTCGTGCCCGGCCCAGCGCTGCGGGCTCGCGCAGCCCGGCGACGCGAAGGCGGCCGGCGTGCCCCAGCCGGCGCCGCCCGCGGGCGCGAAGTTCCGCGCGTTCGGCGTGTACAACTACGTGCAGGACTTCTTCAAGCTGGCCGACGACGCGAAGCCGGCGGCGCTGGCCGAGGCGGCCGGCGGCAAGAACGGCAAGGCCGGCTACTGCGCGCTGCCGTGGAAGCAGATCACGGCGCAGTACCAGGGCGTCGAGGAGCGGTTCTTGCAGAACTACTGCTTCGACGCGGCCTGGATCGCGGCGCTGCTCAAGGGCTTCGGCTTCGCGGCCGACACCGACGCGATCGCGTGGACCGACAAGGTCGGCGAGTTCGACGCGAGCTGGACCGCCGGCGCGGCGCTGTGCTCGGCGACCGGCTGCCTGTCGGCGCCGAAGGGCTGAGCGCCTGTCCCGGAGGCGTTCTCGGGCGCGTGGCTCTGCGGGAGGCCCCCTGGGCGCGCGGGCGCGGCACTAGACCGGCGCGGCGGCTCGCGCGTCGAAGGCGGTGATGCGGCGGCGCAGCTTCGCGGTCGGGGTCCTGACGAGCCTGGCGTGCGGGAGCGAGCGGGCGGCCGGACCCTCGCGCGCGGGGCCGACGGCCCGGCCGGACACCGCGGAATCGCCGTCGGAGCCCGAGGCGCGCGGCGAGCCGGAGGCGCGCGGCGAGCCGGAGGCGCGCGGTGAGCCGGAGGCGCCCCGGGCCGCGCCGGCGCCCGCGTCGCCGGCCGAGCCCGCGCGGATCGCCGAGGCCGCGCTCGTGGCCCGGGCGGCCGCGCTGGAGGCCCGGCACGCGGGGCGCGGGTTCACGATCGTCGTCGAGCCGCCGTTCGTCGTCGTCGGCGACCAGGCGCCGGACAAGGTGGCGCTCCGGGCCGAGCGCACGATCCGGTGGGCGGTGACGCGGCTGCGCCAGGAGTACTTCGCGGCCGACCCGGAGACGATCGTCGATATCTATCTGTTCGGCGGGGCGGCGAGCTACGTGAGCCACACGAAGGCGCTGTTCGGCGAGGAGCCCGACACGCCGTACGGCTATTATTCGCCGAAGCACGCGGCGCTGATCATGAACATCGAGACCGGCGGCGGGACGCTGGTCCACGAGATCGTGCACCCGTTCATGGCGGCGAACTTCCCGGCCTGCCCGTCGTGGTTCAACGAGGGGCTGGCGTCGCTGTACGAGCAGTGCGACGAGCGGAGCGGCCGGATCGTCGGGCTGACGAACTGGCGCCTGCCGGGGCTGCAGCAGGCGATCCGCGGCAAGCGCCTCGGGTCGTTCCGCCAGCTGTGCGGGGCGACGAGCGCGAGCTTCTACGGCGTTCGCTCGGGGGTCAATTACGCGCAGGCCCGCTACCTGTGCCACTATTTGCAGGAGCGCGGGCGGCTGCGCGACTACTATCATGCGTTCGTGGCGCGCGCCGCGGAGGACCCGACCGGCTACGCGACGCTGCAGCGGATCGTCGGCTACGAGGACATGGGGCGGTTCGAGCTGGATTGGCGCAAGTACGTGATGGAGCTGCGGTGGGGGTGAGGTGCCGGGCGCTCATGGATCGACGGTCAGGCCGGTCGTGTAGTCGAGGGTGACGTGGCGGCCGACGGGCAGCTCGGACGGGCCGTAGGTCCGGGTCGTGCCGTCGGGCCAGCGGACCTCGACGGTGTAGTCGCAGCCGAGGTCGCCGAGGCCGAAGTGGAGCGTCCGCGTGTCGTGCGAATTGTAGGTGCCGCGGCCCGACTTGACCTCGCGGGAGACGATCCAGTCCGGGAAGACGACGCGGACGCGGGCGCCGATCGCGTCGCGGTTGACGTTCTTGCCGTCGCCGCGCAGGCGGATCGCCATCCACGCGTTCTTGTCGCCGATCGTGTTCTCGAACAGGAAGTTCGGCCGGCCGCCGCCGGTGTCGCGGCCGCCGACCAGCAGGTCGAGGTCGCCGTCGCGGTCGATGTCGGCCCAGGCGTGGTTCTGCGCCTGCTTCATGCGCAGCCACTCGGCCTTGTCGTCGTTGATCCCGCTGCGCGCGACCACGCTCACGAAGCCGCCGTCGGGCTGCTGGTGCATCAGGCCGAACCAGCCCTGCTGCTCGAGGCCGCTGTAATTGCCCTCGTACTTGCGGTCGCGCGAGATCGACAGGTCGAGCCGGCCGTCGTTGTCGAAGTCGACCATGCCGCCGTCGATGTCGCCCTCGTTGAACGGCAGGCCGCGGGCGAGGAACTCGTTGGTGAACGTGTAACCGGCGGACGGGCCGCCGTTGACGAGGAGCTGGCTCGGGTCGGACCACTTGCGGCGGTAGTCGCCGTCGACCGGGTGCGAGATCGCGGTGAGGAAGACGTCGGGCAGGCCGTCGCCGGTCGCGTCCTCGCACTGCAGGCCGAAGCCGTTCGAGCCGACGACCTCCGACGGGGCCTTGTCGGGCTCGGGGGTCGTGCCGTTGCCGGTGGTGCCGAGCCAGTAGTTGCCGGTGGCGAGCGCCGCGAAGCCGCGCGCGACGCCGACCTCGGTGAACCTGCCGGTGCCGTCGTTTTCCCACAGGTGGTTGTGGCCGTCGTAGGTGCTGACGCTGTAGGTGGAGACGAAGATGTCGAGGTCGCCGTCGTCGTCGTAGTCGCAGGCGACGCTGCCGTTGCTCGGCTGGTCGCGGCCGCCGGGCATGTAGACCTTGGTGACGTCCTGGAAGCGGCCGTCGCCGAAGCCGAAGAACAGCTGGTCGGACACGGCGAGGCTGGTCTGGCCGTTGCCGACGAAGAGATCGAGGTTGGCGTCGCCGTTGAAGTCGGCGAACACGGCGTTGGCGGCGAGGTTCTTGACATCGACGCCGGCGTCGGTCTTCTCGGTGAAGCGGGCGGCGCCGTCGTTGAGGAGCAGGCGGTTCTTCTCGCCGTCCAGCGGGATGTCGAGGCCGGCGAACACGTCCTGGTCGCCGTCGTTGTCGACGTCGCCGAAGGCGAAGAAGCCGGCCTGGACATTGCGCAGGCCCGACTCGTCGCTGTGGTGGCGGAACGTGCCGTCGCCGTTGTTGAGGTAGACGAGGTGCTCGAAGGGGATCCCGGCCTGCGGGTTGGGGAACAGGCTGTGCGCGACGATGTCGTCGAGGCCGTCGCCGTCGAGGTCGGCGAACGCGAGCCGGCTGTGGTCGTTGATCGGGATCGGCTGCGGCGGGTCCGGGACGAAGTTGTCGACGCGGATCCCGCTCGCGTCGGAGATGTCGACGAAGAACCCCGAGCCCGGGGGGACGAGCGGCTGCGGCGTGCACGCGAAGCCGGGCGCGCCGGTCGAGTCCGCGCCGGTGCTGCCGCCGGTCGGCTCCGCGCCGGTGCTGCCGGCCCCGCCGGTCGGCCCCGCCGAGCCGCCGGTGCTGCCGTCGTCGCCGCCGCAGCCGGCGAGCGCGGCGAGGCCGAGGAGGACGCTTCGGACAGGGCTCAAGGGACAGATCGAGGATCGCACGCGAGCAGGGTATCAGGCGCGCGGCGCGGCGGCGAGCGCTCCGCATTCGCGCGCGTCGGGGGTCCGGCGCGGGGCGGACGAGCGCGCTCACCCGGCCCTGGTGGCTCCGCGCGGGCGAGCTGGTCGCCGGCGTCGCCGTGACGGACCTGCGGTCGCGCGATTTACATCGTTCGGGCGGGGGACGGATCCGGCGGGGCGCCTTGTCGCGCGGCGGGGCCCGCGTTGACGCGTTCTCGGGCCGGGTGGTAGGTTGCCGCAGGAGCAACTCGTGGGATTCTTCGATTCGCTGAAAAACAAGCTCAGTTCGATCGTCGTCGGCACCGCGGCCGGTGAGTGGGCGGTGACCGCGATGGCGGTGATGGTGTTCGCCGACGGGGACGTCGAGCCCTCCGAGCTCGAGAAGGCCAAGGGCGTGGCGACCACCAACCCGGTCGTCAAGAACTCGATCGGCAGCGCCCGCGGCGAGGCGCTGTTCAACGAGACGGTCGAGGCGATCAAGATCGCACCGGGCGCGATGGTCCAGACCTACCTCGGCAAGCTCGATCAGCTGGCGCGCAAGATCAGCACCCAGGAGGACAAGAACTTCGCGCTCGCGGGCGTGATCGCGGTCGCGACCGCCGACGGCGAGGTCGAGCGCCCCGAGTACGAGCTGCTCCTGCGCTTCAAGGCGCTGCTCGGCGCGACGATCGAGGTGCCGGCGACGAAGGCGTGAGCGGTCGCGCCGGCGGGCGATGGGCCGGCCGGCGCGGCTACGGGTGGAAGGCGCGGAGCGTGACCGAGATCCGGCGGCCGCGGGCGGCCCGGGTCGCCGGGACCTCGTGGGTGTAGGCGCGGTTGGTGGACCAGGGGATCACGATCACGCCGCCGTTCGTCGCGGGGACGTCGGTGAAGCCGGCGCCCCGCCACGGCCGCAGGCGGAACGCCCGCTGCTCGCCGAACGAGAGCGTGACGATCGGGGTGCCCTCGATCCGGTTGATGTCGCTGTCACGGTGCTTGCCGATGTAATGGCCGGCGGCGCCGTCGTACCAATTGAGCAGGAGGCCGTTGAGCCGCGGATCGAGGGCCTCGCGCGCCCAGGCGAGCCAGGCCTCCATCGGCGGGGTCAGCGGGAGGGCGCGGTTGGTGTTGCCGGTATAGCGATAGTCGGCGCCGTAGGCCTGCTGCCAGCGCGGGGTCCGGACGGTGCGGCCGTGCATCTTGATGTCGTGGAACGTGTCCGGGTGGGCCGCCCACAGCGCGGCGAAGCCGGCGACGTCGGGGACCAGGGACGCCGGCAGCTCGCCGACCTGGACGCTGTGCGAGGGGTCGAGCGCGATCGTGCGGAGTGCGAGCATCGGGCGAGCACCGGGGCGAACGCGTGGCTCTACCACGACCCTCGGACTCGCGGCAATCGACGGCGGGCGCGTCAGCGCTCGAACGGGAAGACGATCGTCGACAGCAGGCGGGCGCGCTTGCCGGGGGCGGGGCCGCGCTCGACGAATGGCCGCAGGGCGGCCTGCAGGGCGGCGACGAGCGCGGCGAACTCGGCGTCGTCGAGGTGCAGCACGGCGGCGCGGTAGCCGACGCCGTCGGCCGCGAGGTCGACGGGACCGCGGGCGGCGGCGCGCTGGACGTAGCGGCCGTAGGCGTCGAGCAGGTGGGCGGTGAAGGCCGCGAAGCCGCGGGTGTGTTCGGCGGGCGAGAGCTCGCGGGCGGCGGCGGCGTCGAGGTGGGCGGCGGGCTCGTGCAGCGCGTAGCTGCGCTCGACGGCGCCGCGCTTGGCCTGCTCGCCGACGACCTGCAGCACGCCGGCCCGCGCGAGCACGCCGAGGTGGCGATAGAGGGTCGCGGGGGCGACGTCGGGCAGCGCCGCGAGCAGTGTGGCGGCGGTCATCGGCCCGGCCGCGGCGGCGACGGTCTCGACGATCCGCAGGCGGAGCGGGTGGAGCAGCGCGTCGGCGCGCGCCTGCGCGCTGCTCGAATGGGCCCGGTCGGTTCTGCTTGCGCGCCTCGTCACGGCGGCTAATGTTATCAAAAATGAGAACGATCGCAAACAGGGACGAAGTGGCCGCCTGGCGGCCGGCGCTGGTGTGGGGGCTGGCCTCGTCGATCGCGGCGCTGCTGGTCGTGCCGTACCTGCTGTCGCTGCTGCCCGGGCCGCCGCCGCTGCCGGTCGCGGCGCTGGCGGTGCTGCTCGCGGTGCAGACCGGGGCGACGGCGTTCGTGCTCGGGTGGGCGGGCACGGCGGCGGGGCGGCGGCTCGGCGTCGGCAGCCCGTGGCTCGAGGCGCGGCTGCGCGGGGAGCGGCCGCCGCTGCCGCGCTCGCTCGGGCGGGTCGCGCTGCTCGGCGGGCTGGTCGGGCTCGGGATCGCCGGGCTCGACCTCGTGTTCGCGCCGTGGATGCCGCCGGCGCTCGGCGGGGAGCTGCCGCGGCCGTCGCCGTGGCATGGCCTTTTGGCCAGCTTCTACGGCGGCGTCGCCGAGGAGGTGCTGACGCGCCTCGGGCTCGCGACGGTGATCGCGTGGATCGCCGCGCGGATCGCCGGCCGCCGGGCGGGGCTCGCGGTCGGGGTCGTCGTCGCGGCGCTGCTGTTCGGCGCGCTGCACCTGCCGGCGGCGGCGCAGGTGTGGCCATGGACCGGGGTCGTGGTCGCGCGCACGCTGGTGCTCAATGGCGTCCCGGGGCTGCTGTTCGGCGCGGTGTACGTCGGCCGCGGGCTCGAGCACGCGATCGCGGCGCACTTCGCGGCCGACCTCGTGCTGCACGTGCTGCTGCCGGCGCTGCTGGCCTGAAGGTCAGGTGCGGGCGCGACGGCGGCGGCGCGCGACGAGCAAGAGGAGCGCCGCCAGCGAGGGCGGCGCCGCGCCGACGCGGCAGCCGGCGGCGGGCTCGGACGGGTAGGGGCGGCCGTCGTCCTCGTAGAACAGCGGGCCGAGGCACTCGCGGGTGTCGTCGCCGGAGCTCGCGGAGATCTCGGGCGTCCGGGCCTCCTCGTGGGCCGCGGCGAGCTCGTGGCAGATCGGGTCGGCGAGCGCGGTGCTGCCGTCGATCAGGCTGGTCGCGCCGACGACGACGCACGTCGTGCCGGCAGCGTCGGGGAGGCGGATCGGGCGCGAGCGCGGCCACGCCGACCAGTACGGGGATTCGTCGGGTCCGCCGAACCACCGGGCGACCCGCCCGAACGGGGCGCCGGGGGTCTGGCCGTCCCACGGAGCGATCCACAGGTAGGCGCGCTCGAGGTCCGCCGGGGCGAGCGCGGCCTCGACGGTGAGGCCGGGGACGACGCGGACGCGCGTCGGCTGGCACACGCTGCTGTCGCCGCAGCTGCTCTGCGCGACCTCGCAGCAGACGCGCTCGAATTGCTCGTCGTCGAATTCGCCGGCGAGCACGAGCGGGGCGGGCGGCGGCGAGAGCGGCGCGGCGGGGACATCGGAGACGACCACCGGGAAGTCCCACGAGTCGGGCTCGCTGAGGTCGATCTGCAGCGTCGCGGCGGCCGTGTAGGCGCCGGGGGCCAGCGGCGCGGCGGGGCGCCAGACGAGGACGAGTTGCTCGAGGTCGTCGACGAGGGTGTAGGGCTCGCGGCCGAGCGAATGGTAGCTCAGCGCGCCGATGATCGCGGGGCCGCCGTCGTCGGGCGTCAACGTCAGCGAGAGGCGGGCGAGCGCGACGTCGGCCGGCTCGCCGCGGGCGAGCGCGTCGAAGGCGATCACGCCGTCGGCGGCGATCGTCCGAACGGCGGCGGGGGGGCCGAGGACGGTCAAGCCGTGGCGCGGCTCGACCGTCGAGCAGGCGCCGGCCGGCCGCGCGGCGGTGACGAGGACGAGGCCGAAGAGACAGGTGCGTGCATTCATCGGGAGCGCCTCCGCCGGCGGACGAGCGCGAGCAGGCCGACGAGCAGGCCGCCGGGGCCGCCGCCGCGGCAGCCGCAGCCGCCGAGCGCGTCGCCCGGGCCGAGGAGCGCGACCTCGGACAGGCCCCCGGTCGCGTAGATGTAGACGAGGCCCGACTGATCGTGGCGCGCTTCGCCGGACCGCGGGGCGCCGACGGCGAGCCAGCGCGCGCCGACGGCGAGGGTGGTGCCGAAGTTGTCGGGGGTCTTCGCCTCGGCGGGCGGGACGTCGAGGTCGCCGGCGTGCTGCCAGTCGCCGCCGGCGCGGCTCCACAGGGCGACGCGGGTGCGCTCGCCCGCGTCCTCGAGGTGGAAGTAGAAGCTGACGGCGGCGCGGTCCCCGTCGAGGTCGAGCGCGTACGGGCTCGGTGACGAGGGGATGTCGCGGGCGTAGTCGAGCTCCTGTTCGAGCGACCAGGCGTCGCCCGCGTCGCGGAAGACGAGCGCGCGCGGGTCGTCGCCGTCGACGAGGACGATCGCGGTGTCGCCGTCGACGGCGAGGCTCTCGAGGGTCCGCGGCGCGATCGCCAGCGACGGGTCGGGCCGCCATTGGTCGCCGTCGCGGCGGTACGCGAGCACGGCCGGATCGCCGCCGAGCCCGAGCAGCAGGGTCCCGTCGCCGAGCGCGAGGCCGCGGAGCCCGAGCGCCGGCAGATCGAGGCGCGCCTGCTCGCGCCATTGGTCGCCGTCGCGGCGGAAGATCGTGGCGCGCGGCGGCAGCTCGCCGCGGTCGCGGACCCGACCTGTGGCGACGACGGCGAGGGTGTCGCCGGCGAGGGCGAGGGCGCGGCCGAAGTCGTCGTGATCGGTGTTCGGGTCGTCGAGTCTCGCCTGCTCGCTCCACGCGTCGCCCTGGCGGGTGAAGACGTGGACGACGCCGCGGGTGTCCGCGATCGTCGCGGCGACGGCGAGGCTGTCGCCGGCGAGGGCGAGGGCGCGGCCGAAGGCGCCGTGGGCCGGCGAGTCGGCGGGGTTGGCCAATTGCGCGGTCAGCCGCCATTCGCCGCGCTCGTACGAATAGACGTGGACCAGGCCGGCGTCGAGGCCGTCGGCGTTCGAGCCGACGACGCCGACCGCGAGCCGGTCGCCGTCGAGGTCGATCGCGCCGCCGAAGAAGTCGTTGGCGTGGCTGGGCTCGCCCGCGTCGGCGAGGGCGTGCGCAGGCGCGAGGACGGCCGCGGCGAGGGCGAGGGCGAGGCGGCGCACGGAGCCGCCATTGTCACCGATCCGCGGCGCTCGCGGAAGGGTCGGCCGCGCTGCGGCGCGCGGTCAGGGCGCGACGAGCTCGGCGGCGGCGACGAGCTCGGGGCCGCGATCGGCCGTGTGGTAGAGGGCCTCGAAGGCGCGGACCTCGGGCGTGTCGACGGCGAACAGCTCGGCGGCGAAGCGCGGCGCGAGCGGCTGGTAGAGCAGCTCGACGGTGATCGTGTACGGGCCGGCCGCGGCCGGGGCCGGCACGACATAGCGCGTGGTATCGCCCGCGGCGAGGAAGTCGGGATCGCCGTCGACGCCGGCCGGGCTGGTGCGATCCGCGTCCGGATGGTCCGCGCGCCAGCCCGCGGGCAGCAGGCGATTGTCCTTCTTGAAGCTGTGGCCGCGGAGGAGGCGGAAGGCCGGGGCGCCGGTCTTGTCGGCCATGACGGATTCGTAGACCTGCGCGGCGGCGTCGCTGGTGATCTCGCGGTGGTGCGGCTGGACGGGGCCGCCGAGCGATTCGCTGGCGAGCGGGGCGCCGGCGCCGTCGATCAGGCGGCCGTCGGCGTCGACCTCGCCGGAGCGGAAGACGATCGCGTCGTCCGCGTCACGGACGATCACGCGCAGGAAGGCGCGGCGGCTCGGGTAGCCGCTCGGGAATTTGTGGCCGGTCAGGTTGGTGATCGTCGCGTCGAGCGCGAGCGCGTCGCGGTCGCGCGCGGCCGCGAGCTTCAGCGTCGCGGTGCGCTCGGCCAGCTGGGCGCGGATGCGGGCGATCACGGCGTCGAAGGCGGCGGCGTCGGCGTTGGGTCGCAGCGCGTCGGCGTGGTCGCGCAGCAGCGCGGGCAGCAGGGTGTTGCCGCCGACGAGGATGTGCCGGCCGTACGGGCTGCGCGGGGCGATCGGCGGGAAGTCGCCGCCGCCGGGCGTGCGGGCGATCCGGGTCGAGATCGGTTGACCGTCGTCGTCGGCGGTCGGCATGTGGCAGCCGCCGCAGGTCGCCGGGGTCGCGCCCGGCGGGCCCTCGTCGCGGAAGTCGGAGTTGCGCCATTCGAGGTAGGTCGCCTGCTCGGGGAACAGGCCGGGCAGGACGGTGCCGTCGGGGTCGAGGGTCTCGGTCTCGAGGGTGTGGCAGCTGCCGCACAGGGCCGAGGAGGTGACGTGATCGGCCTGCGTCGGCGTGAAGCCGGTGCGGTGCATCATCGGCATCGTGAAGGGGGCGGCGTGCGGGCCGTACATGCGCTGCGCCGGCTCGATCACGAAGCCGGCGGTGTAGCTCGCGTCGGTGCCGAGGCCGTCGGGCTGGATCTGGTGGCAGAGCGCGCACGCGACCCCGTCGATGCCGAGCTTGCCGGTCGCGCCGTCGCCGAGCAGGTCGGCGCGCGCGGGCGCCGGGAGGCCGTCGAAGCCGTTGTGGACGCCGGCCATCGGCGCATGGCACTTGAGACAGGTCGACTCGATCTCGGCCTTCGCGGTCGGCGTCGCGGCGACCTCGGCGGACATCATCGCCCACCAGAACGGGTCGCGGGCCGAGTTGGCCATCGCGGTCGCGCGCCACAGGTCGAACGGGGCGATCGGGCGGTCGGCGGCGTCGCGCATCGCGGCGGCGGACGGCGAGTTGGCGTGGCAATCGGCGCAGATCTTCGAGGTCGCGAGCAGGCCGGTGTTGTGGGCGGTCAGCGCGGGCAGATCGAACGCGGGGGCCGGGACGTCGCCGGCGCTGTCGGTCGCGTCGCCGGTCGGGTCGGTGGATGCCGTGCCGGTCGTCGGCGGCGGATCGCCGGTGCTCGAGGTCGTGGTGCCGCCGGCCGAGGCCGATGAGGAGGTCGCGTCGCCGCAGGCGGCGAACAGGAGGGCGAGGGGGAGCCGGGTGGCGGCGACGATCGGGCGCATCGCGGGCTATCGTGGGGGCGCCCGGGCGGACGGGAATGCGCGAAATTTTCGGCTGCGGCGGGTCGTCGCATTTTCGCGGCGGGCGCGGCGCCAGGCGCAGATCGTGCGGGGACGCCGGGCGCGCCGGGAACTGAGGCACGGCCGTCCGGGGGTTCGCGCAGCCGGAGGGCCACATCGAGCTGCGATGGGTCGTGGGCGCCGCATCGGCTCGGACCGCTCGGATCGTCGGTCGCGCCGTCGCTCGACATGAACGAGCCGGCGCCGCCCTTGTTCGACCAGCCGTCGATCCGGGAGCGGATCCCGATCGGCGGCTTCGTATGAGAGATCCGCCGTTCGTGGCGGGCCGCGAGGCGCGACCGCGCGCGCGTCGGCGCTGGTAGGCTCGCGGTATGCAGCGGACTACTTTCTCGACTGGCCTGCTCCTCTCGATACCCCTCGCGTGCGGCGACAGCGGCCGCGCGGACTCCGACGGCGCGTCGGCGGCGTCGATGACGGGCGCGACGGCGACGCTCGGCACGACGTCGACCGGTGAGCTGCCCACGTCCGGCGAGGCGAGCTCGTCGGGCGGGTCGAACGGGATGACGGGGGACACCGGCGGCGACACGACGGGCTTCAAGTTCGATCTCGGGGTCGGTTCGACCGGGGTCGACACGGGGCCGCCGGTCGACGTGTGCAAGGTGCAGGACGACATGAGCGGGGTCGGGCAGTGCGGGACGAAGGCGCCGCCGGACAGCTTCACGCCGTCGTTGCAGTGGGTGTTCGGCGAGGGGCTGCAGAGCTGGGTGACGCCGCTCGCGGGCAACTTCACCGACGACAACGGCGACGGGGCGATCGATCTTTGCGACGTGCCCGACGTGCTGCTGGTCGCGGGCTCCGGCATCTCGTACAGCACGCTGTGCAACATCTTCATCCTCGACGGCGCGACGGGGGTCGAGCACTTCAACATCGGGCTCGATCAGCAGATCTCGTGCACGGCGACCCCGGCGTTCGCGGACATCGACGCCGACGGGCTGCCGGAGATCGTCGCGGTGTGGAACGACGGCGGGATCTTCCGCCTCAAGGCGTTCGAGCACGACGGGGCGCTCAAGTGGGCCAACGCGACCGACAACAACAACGCGGACCAGTTCTACCGCGAGTCCGGGGCGATCGCGATCCACGACCTCGACGCCGACGGCGACGCCGAGATCATCTTCAACCACGAGGTCTACGACCACACCGGCAAGATGCTGTGGGCGGCGCCGAACCCGGAGCCCGGCGAGCTCGAGGCGAGCGTCGGCGCCGACCTCGACGGCGACGGCAAGATGGAGGTGATCACCGGGCACTCGGCGTACCGCCACGACGGCACGCTGTACTTCGAGAACTACCCGACGATCACGTCGCAGTCGATCCCGCAGGTCGCCAACCTCGACGACGACCCGCAGCCGGAGATCTTCGTGACCTCGGGGCAGGGGCTGTGGATGGTCGAGCACGACGGGGCGATCAAGTGGGGCCCGGCGACGCCGACCGGGGTCTCGCCGGACTGGTACCTGGTGTGGACGCGGCCGGGCACGGTGCACGACTTCGACGGCGACAACAAGGCCGACTTCGCCAGCAGCTCGCGCGACTTCTACGCGGTGTACAAGGGGCCGACGCCGGCGGACGTGCTGTGGCAGGCGATGGTGCAGGACAGCTCCGGCGCGGCCGGCGGGACGGCGTTCGACTTCCTCGGCGACGGCGTCGCCGAGGCGATGTACGCCGACGAGCAGAACTTCCGGATCTACGACGGCAAGACCGGCGCGGTGCTGCTGACCCAGCCGCGCTACAGCCCGACGATCAGCGAGTACCCGACGGTCGTCGACGTCGACAACGACGGCTCGGCGGAGATCCTGGTCGTGTCGTTCCAGGGCGCGCCCGCGCTGCAGGTGCTGCGCGACGCCGAGGACCGGTGGATCCAGGCGCGCCGGATCTGGAACCAGCACGCGTACTACGTCACGAACGTGCGCGAGGATTCGACGCTGCCGCAGGCGCCGGTCGACAATTGGAAGGTGTTCAACACGTACCGCACGAACGCGCAGATCGAGGGCGGGGCGCTGTGTGATCCGACGCCGCCGGGCTGAGGCCGGCGATCCTCGGGCGGCGGTTTCGCGCCGCGCGGGGGCGCACCGGGCCTCGCGGCGGCGGTCCGATCCGGGTCCGATCGGCCGCGCCGCCCGACGCGAAACAGGTGAGCCGTCCGGCCGTGCTCGCGCGACTCCCAGCGCCATGACCGAACCACTCTCGAGAATCTCTCACCGCGTGCTCGTCGTCGTGCTCGCCGCGCTCGGCGGCTGCGTCCCGGCCAAGCTCGACCTGTTCCTCGGCGAGGACGCGAGCTCCTCCACCGGCGCCAGCGACGGCTCGACCGCGAGCGCGGGAACGACCGACGAGCCGATCACCACCGGCGTGATCGACGACGAGCCGCCGATGTGCGGCGAGCCGATCACGAACTGCAAGTGGGACGACGACCGCGACGGCGTCGCCAACGATTGCGACAACGCCCCGGACGTGGCCAACCCCGATCAAGCCGACTTCGACGGCGACGGCTTCGGCGACGTGTGGGACAAGTGCCCCACCGTGCCCTCCGAGTCCAACTTCGCCGACAGCGACCGGGACGGCATCGGCAACGACTGCGACCTGTGCGCGCGCAGCCCCGCCAGCTATAACGGCGACCTCGTGATTCCGGGTTACATGAAGGTGCGCAACATCCCCGGGGTCGGCGACAGCGACCGCGACGGGATCGGCGACGCCTGCGACAATTGCGTGCGTACCCCCAATTGCCAGGGCTACGGCGACGGCCTCGATCCCTACGAGATCGGCGACCCGATCGATGACGAGGCCCCCGATTGTCAGACCGACGCCGACACCGACCTCGTCGGCGACGCCTGCGCCGGCACCATGATGCCGGGCGCCGCCGGACCCGTCGGCTTCGCGGCCACCGACGACTTCGACCAGGACGGCCTCGCCAACATGCTCGACGGCTGCCCCCGCCTGCCCGTCGTGTTTCAGGCGTGCGACGGCCCCGAGGACTGCCCCGACAGCGGCGTCTGCACGGCCGGCGTGTGCGCCCATCAAGACAGCGACATGGACGGCGTCGGCGACCAGTGCGACAGCTGCCCCTGGGCGCCGAATCCCGAGCAGATCCAGGACGGCGGCGCCGAGGAGGACGACCCCGACGGCGACTTCGTCGGCAACGCCTGCGAGACCGTCTCCGTCTGCCAGGAGCGCCCCGACCCGCGCCCGTTCGGCTTCTACGACGGCAGCGTCCACGGGTACTGCTGCGTCCAGCTCGGCGCGGCCGGCACGGCGCTCGACCCCGACGGCGAGACCGTCCCGCTGTCGCCGAAGGTGATGGCGACGCCGGGCGTCGGCGTCCTGCCGCCGGGGTGCGCGCAGGAGGCCCAGCCGGTCGATCCTGCGACCGCCGGCGACGCCCTGTGGACCAGCTTCTGCCTGCTCCCGCAGCTCGACCAGGACCTCGACGGCGTGTCTTACAATTGCGACCTGTGCCCCCACGCCTACGATCCGGGCCAGGAGCCCTTCGTCGACGAGAACGCCGTCGAATTCCCCGACTACGGGAAGTACTGCAACGGCGATTATCACCCCGAGAATTTCGATCCCGGTATGATGTGCCTCCCCGGCACGTGATCTCGGCGCCGGTCGTGTCGGGCCGAGCCGCTCGCCGCTCGCCGGCCGCCGCGCCGGCGGCCGGCGGTCGTCGGGCGTTTGCGCGGGTGCGCGGGCGCGCGCCGGCGCGCTGCAGGCGGGTGAGCGGCGAGTGACGAACTGGGATAGGATGGCCGGCATGGAGAGCCCCAACGTCGCCGCGGCCCGGCGCTGGTTCGAGGAGGTGTGGAACCGCAAGAACCGAGCGGCGATCTTCGAGCTGATGCCGGCGCGCTGCATCGGGCACACGGAGAACGGCAACCTGGCCGGACCGGAGGCGTTCGCGGCGGTCTATACGCAGCTGCTCTCGCTGATGCCCGACGTGCGCTTCACGCTCGAGGCCGTGATCGGCCAGGACGACCTGGTGGCCGTGCGCTGGCTGGCCGTCGGGACGCACTCCGGCGACGGGTTCGGCCAGACGCCGACCGGACGCAGGTTCGAGATCCGCGGCTGCACGTGGCACCGATACGAGAACGGGGTGATGGTCGAGGGCTGGGACTTCTACAACCTGGGCGCGCTGCTGCAGCAGATCATAGCGACGTAGGCGGGCGATCGCGCGCCGGCGGCGTACTTGCGGTCGCGGCCCGGACGTGCGTACACTCGTGATCCGCGGGGGGATCGATGTCACGAATCGCATGTCTCGTGTTGCTGGGCCTGGTCGCGTGCGCTCCGCCGCCCCCGCCCGGCGGGATCGTGACCGCGGGCGGCGAGCAGTGCCAGGACGGCTGCGAGTGCAACGCGGTCGCCGGCTGCGCGTACCAGTGCGTCGGCGCCGAGTGCCGGCCGGACTGCAACTCGAACGACCTCTGCGACGTCGACTGCAACGCGGTCGGCCTGTGCGAGGTCAGCTGCAACAGCGTCGACACGTGCCGCGTGTCGTGCGAGGACGCGGCCGAGTGCAAGGTCGAGTGCAACTCGGTCCAGTCGTGCGACGTCGAGTGCCCGGTCCCGGGGCAGTGCAACATCATGTGCAATTCGTCCGGGTGCTCGTGCGTCGGGCCCGGGTGCCCCTGACGCGGGGCGCGGGGCGCGGGGCAGGCGCGCGCGCACGCGGCGGCGAGCCTGCCGCTGCGGTCGCGCTTCCGTCGGACCATTCGTGACGCGTGTGAAGGCGCGGGTGGGACACCGACGAATGTGTGCGCGAGGGTCCGGCGCCGTGCGAGTCCGGCGTCGCGAACGCGCGCACGCCTGCGCTTCCGCGTGCGCGAACATGGGTCCTTTGTCGCCGCGGCGCGATCGGCTACCCTCCGCGGATGGCACGAATTAACGTTGGTTTGGGCGCTTCGGCGCTCGTGATCGTGATGGCGGCCGCCGGCTGCAACGGCGGGGCGACGGGCACCGCGACCGAGAGCGGTGACGCGAGCTCGGGCAGCGAGTCGAGCGGCGTGACGACCGGCGGGGCCTCGAACAGCGGGACGACCGGGGAGACCGACGGCGGCTCGGGCAGCGCGTCGAACTCGTCGACGCCGACGACCTCGACGACGGGCGAGTCGGAGAGCGCGACCGGGACGACGGCGGTCGGCACGACCGAGGCGCTGACCTCGGGCACGACCGAGAGCACGGTCGGGGAGACGACGGTCGGGGAGACGACGGTCGGGGAGACGACGGTCGGGGAGACGACGGGCGAGACGACGGGCGGGGACACGACCGGCGGGGACACGACGGGGGACACGACCGGCGACGACACGACCGGCGGCGGCAACATGATCGAGTGCGGCAACCTCGAGGTGATCTACCGCGATTTCAAGCCGCTGCACCCGGACTTCGGCTGCAGCAAGTTCGGCAACATCGCCCGGCCCGGGCTGGTGATGCAGATGATCGGGCCCGACCAGAAGCCGGTGTACAACCCGAACCCGCCGCCGCCGCCGCCGAACTGGAACGGCTCGAACCCGCAGATCACCTCGGCGCAGACGTTCAGCGACTGGTACAACACCAAGGCCGACGTCAACTTCGAGGTCGTCGATACGCTGACGCTGACCGAGATCATGCCGGGGCTGTTCAGCTTCGCCAGCAACTCGTTCTATCCGCTGACCGGCAAGGGCTTCGGCAACAACGTGACGCCGAACTGGGCCAACCAGACGTTCCCCGACCGCAACGGGTCGTTCACCACCGAGATCCACACCAGCTTCATCTACGAGCCCGGGCAGGTGTTCAACTTCCAGGGCGACGACGACGTGTGGGTGTTCATCGACGGCAAGCTGGCGATGGACCTCGGCGGGCTCCACCCGCAGGTCAGCGGGGCGATCAACCTCGACACGCTGAACCTCAAGGCGGGCACCGAGTACACGCTCGACGTGTTCCACGCGGAGCGCTGCGAGAGCGGCAGCAACTTCCGCATCGACACGTCGATCAACTGCTTCATCCCGCAGTGAGCCGGGCCGGCGCGGTCAGCCGCCGTGCAGGCCGTGGCGCTTGAGCTTGTCGATCAGGGTGACGCGCGACATCCCGAGCCGGCGCGCGGCCTCCGACTGGTTGCCGCCGGCGGCCCGCATCGCCTGCTCGATCAGGCCGCGCTCGAACGCCTCGACCTGGGCGCGCAGGCCGTGGGCCGGCGGGGCGGCGGGCTCGTCGAGGTGCTCGGGGCCGAGCTCGCCGGCGCCGCCGAGGGCGACCAGGCGCGCGATCGTGTTCTCGAGCTCGCGCACGTTGCCGGGCCAGGGGCGGGCGACGAGGCGCTGCACGAGGGCGGGCGACAGGCGGACGGGGTCGAGCCCGAACCGGGCGGCGTAGCGGCGGGCGAAGCTGTCCGCGAGGACAGGGATGTCCTCCCGGCGCTCGCGCAGCGGCGGGACCCGCAGCTCGACGACGGCGAGCCGATAATAGAGGTCCTCGCGGAAGCGGCCGGCGGCGGCCTCGGCCTTGAGGTCGCGGTGGGTGCAGGCGACGATCCGGACGTCGACCTGCTCGACGCGGGCGCCGATCGGCTGGATCTCGCCGGACTGGAGGGCGCGCAGCAGCTTGGCCTGGATCGCGGGCGGGAGCTCGGCGACCTCGTCGAGCACGAGCGTGCCGCCGTCGGCCTGGCTGAAGTAGCCGCGGCGCGCCGCGGTCGCGCCGGTGAAGGCGCCGCGGGCGTGGCCGAACAGCTCGGCGTCGGCGAGCTCGCCGGGGATCGCGGCGCAGTTGAAGCGGATCAGCGGGCCGCGGGCGCGCTTGCTGGCGGCGTGGAGCAGGCCGGCGATCAGCTCCTTGCCGGTGCCGGTCTCGCCGAGGACGAGCACCGGCAGCTCGCGGTCGGCGACCCGCGCGGCGAGGTCGAGGACGCGGCGCAGCGCCGGGGCGTCGCCGACGATCGGGCGCTCGAGGTCGCGCTCGGCGAGCAGGCGCCGGTGGCTGCGGCGCAGCGCGCCGGCCTCGAGCGCGCGCGCGGCCGCGTGGACGACCTCGTCGATGTCGAACGGCTTGGTCCAGTAGTCGTAGGCGCCGGCCTTCATCGCCCGCACGGCGATCTTCTCGGAGCCGCGGGCGGTCAGGACGATCACCGGGAGGCCAGGATCGCGCTGGCGCAGGGCGGCGAGCAGTTCGAGGCCGTCCATGCCGGGCATCGAGAGGTCGGTGATCACGGCGCCGACGTCGTCGTCGCACGCGGCGAGCGCCTCGGCGCCGCCGGCGGCCTCGACGACGTCGTGGCCGGCGTCGACGAGGACCTCGCGCAGGGTGAAGCGCACGGGCGCCTCGTCATCTACGATCAGCAGCTTCGCCATCGGGGAGGGCTCCGCCCGGCTCCGCGGGCAGGGTGAGGGTGACGCGCGTGCCCCGGCCGGGGGCGCTGGTGTGGTGCATGCGGCCGCCGTGGGCGGCGACGACGGCCCGCGCGTGCGCGACGCCGAGGCCGGTGCCGCCGGGGCGCGTCGACTCGAACGGGGTGCCGAGGCGCGCGAGCTGCTCGGGGGTCATGCCGCGGCCGTCGTCGGTGATCTCGAGGGTCGCGCCGCCGGGGGTCGCGGTCGCGGCGAGGACGAGCCGGCCGCCGGCAGATGTCGCCTCGATCGCGTTGCTGGCGAGGTTGAGCAGGGCCTCCTGCAGGCGCTGGCGGTCGGCGACGATCGTCAGCGGCGACGCGGCGGCGACGTCGAGGGTGATCCGCGCCGCGCCGGCGCGACCCTCGAGCAGCGCGGCGAGGTCGCGCAGGAGGTCGCCGAGGTCGAGCGGGGCGGGCCGCAGGGCGGCGAGCGGGCGCGCGAAGGCGAGGTAGGCGGCGAGCGTGTCCTCGACGCGGGCGACCTCGGCGAGCACGACCTCGAGGCGCCTCTTGTCGCGCTCGTCGTGATCGCCGCGGGCCAGCAATTGCACGAGGCCCTTGATCGCGGTCAGCGGGTTGCGGAGCTCGTGGGCGACGCGGGCGCCGATCGACTCGACGTCGCGCAGGCGCTCGGTCATCGCGTCGAGGGCGGCGCCGCGGGTGCGCGCGAGGGCGGCGCCGCTGCGCAGGTAGGCGTCGCTGAGGCCGGTGACGCCGTACCACAGGAGGACGAGCGCGACGGTGACGCTGCCGAGGGTCATCCGCGCGGCCTGCGGGGCGGGGAGCGGCGGGAAGGGTGTCCCCGGGGGCAGGAACGAGAGGACAGCCAGGCCGGCGAGCGCGGCGGCGAGCAGGAGGCCGGCCGGGCGCGCGCGGCCGAACGCGGCGAAGGTGACGCCGATCGGGGCGAGCAGCAGCGGGAGCATCGGGCTGCGCAGGCCGCCGGTCCCGGCGCAGGCGACGAGCAGGGCGCCGGCGGTGATCAGCAGGGAGCGGCGCAGCTGGTCCTCGCGCGCGGGGACGCGGCGGTAGCGGACGGCCTCGTAGACGAAGAAGGAGAGCAGGGCGCCGACGCCGAGGCCGAACGCGCGCAGCTGGGCCGGCGGGGCGTCGGCCTGCAGCAGGCAGGCGAGGTTGAGCGCGGCCCCCGGCGCGACGACCCACGGGCGCGTGCGCAGGAAGGCCGTGCCGACGGCGCGGAGCTGCGAGGTGCGCGCGGCGTCGTCGGGGCTCACGCGGCGATGGTAGCAAGCGCGGGCCGCGGTGACGCTGTCGGAGATCCGACAGGGGACCGTCGGCGGGGCGACAGGGCGAGGGGCCCGCGGCGTGGCCGGACGGGTCGTCGCTGCGGCGCGAGGCTGGCACGCGGCTTGTAATGGTGGCGGGCATGCACACGCTCGTCGCTCCTCGTGTCCCCACCTCCGTCTCGCTCGCGCTCGGCGCGTGGCTCCTCGTCGCGTCGGCCGTCACGTTCTCCGGGCTGTTGCCGCTGCGGCCGCTGGTCGCTCCGCTCGGGATCCTCGGCGGGACGCTCGCCGGACTGCTGGCGTACCGCACGCTGCCGGCGGTCCGCGCGTGGGCCGGGGCGGTCGATCTGCGGTGGCTGGTGTACTACCAGAGCCTGCGCGCGCCGATCGGCGCGGCGTTCCTGTGGCTGCACGCGCAGGGGCGCCTGCCGGTCGAATTCGCGACGGTGGCCGGGTGGGGTGACATCGCGGCGGGGCTGTGGGCGCTGGCCGCGGCGGCGTGCCTGCCGGCGAGCACGCCCGGGCGGCGGCGGTTCGTGCTGGTGTGGAACGCGGCGGCGCTGTTCGACATCCTGCTGGTCGTGGCGACCGCGCAGCGGCTGGTCTTCTTCCAGGGGCGGCGCGACATGTTCGAGGCGTTCGTGCAGACGCCGGCGCTGGTGCTGCTGCCGCTGTTCGTGGTGCCGACGGTGATCCTGGCGCACCTGCTGGTGTTCGCGCGGCTGCGCCGGGGCTGACGGCGCGCCGCGCGGATCCCGTGGACATGTCGGAAGGGGCAGGTCAGAAGCGGTAGCCGAGGTGCAGGCTGATCACCGGCGCCTTGACGTAGGTGGTGAAGAGGTCGCGCAGGTAATCGTCGAGGGCGACCTCGGCGCGGTCGACGGCCGTCGCGGCGATCGGGCGCAGGGTCGCGCGGTCGACGTCGAGCCGCGACTCGGAGGCGACGGTCTGCAGGTAGCCGAGCATCGTGCGGATCACCAGCCGCTCGCGGACGACGAAGCGCCAGCCGACCTCGATGTGGAAGCTGTGCAGGGTCGCGCTCAGCGGGATCGCGCGCTCTCCGGTCCGCTCGAGCGATTCGCCGGTCGCCAGCTCGATGCCCTGGGCGGGGGTGAGCCCGCCGCCGAGCGAGGCGAGCGTGTAGCCGCCGCGGAACTCGAAGCCGCGGCGCTTGAACGGGCGCCAACCGACGGAGGTGCGGAAGACGAGCGAGTTCTTGATCGCGTCGCGGATGATCTGCGCCGAGTTCGCGTCGTAGCCGCCGACGGCGACGACGACGCCGTTGATCGCGTCGACGTAGGGGCCCGGCAGCCAGCCGAGCTCGAGGTGGAGCAGCAGCCGGTACGGGAATTCGATCACCGGGGCGACGCTGACGGCGACCGGGAAGCTGGTGCCGGCGGTGAGGTCGATCGCGAAGCCCGCCGGCAGGCGCGGGAGCTTGCGCCGCTTCGTCGGGGCCGCGGCGGGCGGATCGGTGGGCGGAGCGGTGGGCGCCGGGGTCGTCGCGGGCGGCTCGGCGGACGCCGGGGTCTCGGCGATCGCGGATCCGCCGGCGGTCGCGAGCGGCGCCGGCTCGGCGGGCGCCGAATCGTCAGTCGCGGGCTCGCTCGGCGCGGGCTCGCCAGCGCGGGCTCGCGTCGAGGCGAGGGTGATTGTGAGCAGCGCGAGCGATGCGATCGACGGACGTCCCACGCGCCCAGGATGCGGGGGCACGCGGCGTCCGGCAATCGTCCACCCATGCGGTGCTCACCCGCGCGGTCACTGGCTGCGGGCGCGGCGGCGGCGGCGGGACAGGACGGTGTCGACGCCGATGCCGGCGAACATCAGCAGGGCCATGCTCGAGGCGAACTGGAGGTGCTCGGCGAGGCGCGCCTTGAACTCGTCCCAGAAGCTCGCCTCGGCGAATGCGAGCGTGATCGGCTCCGGGGTGTCGCAGGACAGCTGCGGGGCGACCGGAGCCAGCGCGAACGCGGCGGCCGTCGTGGAGGCGCCGAGCTCGGTGCGGATCATGCGGGTCATCGCGGCGTGCAGGGTCTCGACCTTGTATTGCTCGACCTGCGGCGCGGCGTGGTGTCCGCCGATCCCGGAGTGATCGGTGAGGAAGATGTACTGGCCGCCGGTCGCCCTGGCCGCGAGCCGCAGCTGCGCCTCGGCCTGGAGGTCGACGCCGCTGCCGGCGACCGGGTAGATCGCGGTCCCGGTCCTCCGGTGATCGACGACGGCGTCGGCGAACCGCCGCGCGGGCGCGCCTTCGTGCGAGGGGGCGTCGGCGACGAGGAAGACCATCCGCGCGGTGCCGGCGTCGCCGCGCCACGAGAGCCGGGTGGTGAGGTCGAGCGCGGCGTCGAGCGCCTCGGGCATGTCGCCGCCGCCCTCGGCGGTCTGGCGGCCGAGCGCGTCGACGAAGTCGTCGATGCCCTGGAAGTCGAAGTGGCGGGTGACGTACTCGTCGCCCTGGTCGCGGTAGACGACGAGCGCCCACCGCTGCTGGACGCCGGGCAGCTCGCGCGCGATCTCGGTGGCGATGTCGCGGATCTCAACCTTGAGGTACTCGAGCTCGTCGCCCATGCTGCCGGTGGTGTCGATCACGAGGGCGACGTCGAGGGCGGAGGGACGGGCGTCGTGGCGCTGCCTGGCCGGGGTCAGGTGCCACATCGATTCGGCGATCCCGAGCGAGGCGCGATCGCTCAGGCGCTCGAGCGCCTTCGCGTAGCCGGCGGGATCGGCGTTGTCGTCGACGGTGCCGACGGTCAGCGCGTGCGACTGGATCGCGGCGTCGTAGCGGCCCTCGGCGATCGTGCGGACGCCGTGGCCGAGGCCGATCGTGGACTCGCCGGTGCCGCCGCCGCCGCGGCCGGTGCCGACGAGGCCGAGGCCGCCGACGCCGTAGGCCTCGCCGATCTCGCTGCCGGAGAGGCTGCCCCACACGTCGGCGTCGTCGGAGCCGGCCGCGAACCCGGCCGGCGCGGCGGCCTTCGGGCCCTTCATCGCGTAGAGGCCGGACTTGGCGCGCGACGTGGGCTTGCCCATCTTGCCCTCTTCGCCCCTGTGGCGGGTGCCGTCGGCGTGCGGGGCTGCTTCGGCGAGGGGGGGCTCGACGAGCTCGCCGGCGTGCTCGACGGCGGCGACCGGCGCCTCGTCGTCCTCGTGGTCCTCGAGCGTCTGTGGTTCGGGGAGCTCGGCGGGGCTGGTCGTGGCGACGACGACCAGCGAGGTGGCGGCGGCCAGGCCGGAGAGGATCGTGGCGGGCCAGCGGTGCCACAGCGAGAGGCGAGCGGGGGCGGGCGTCGAGGTCGTGTCCATGCCGGTCCAGACAGCGGCGACGTCGCGGGGTTCCCGGGCGAGCAAAGAATGTCGACGCGAGCGCCCGCGCTCACGCGCCGGCGAGCGCACCCTGAAGAGGATCCGGCGTCGCGGCCGACAGGCGCGCACGTCCGCGGAGGTCGCGAGCGTGCGTCACGCCGGACAGTGCCGCTCGAGCGCGACGAGCAGGTCGGTGAGCCTGAGCGGCTTGCCGACGACGGCGGAGGCGGCCAGCGTCTGGGCGGCCATCGGGTCCGCGACGCCGGACATGACGATCACCGGGATCCTGGCGAGCGCGGGGTCGCGGAGTTGGTGGGCGCGGAAGTCCCAGCCGTTCATCGTCGGCATCATCAGATCGAGGATGATCGCGCAGGTCGTCGCCTCGCCGGTGCGCAGGGCGTCGAGCGCCTCGGCGCCGTTGGCCGCGGTGGCGACGTCGTAGCCCTCGTCGCGGAGCATGTCGGCGAGCAGGAGGCGAATGTCCTCGTCGTCCTCGACGATCAGGATCTGGCCCATGCGTCGATCATTATGTCTCGGGCGGCGCGTCCGGCAGGCGGACGACGAACGTGGTCCCGCGGCCCACTTCGGAGCGCAGCTCGATCGTACCGGCGAGCGCGGCGACCATCTCGCGCACGAGCGTCAGGCCGAGCCCGACGCCCGGGGTGTGCTTCTGCGCGACCGATTCGACCTGTTCGAAGGGCTGGAAGATCCGGACGCGATCCTCGGGGGCGATGCCGGGGCCGGTGTCCCTCACGGTCAGCAGATGGTGTTCCTCCTCGGCGGCGATCTCGACCTGGACGGAGCCCTCGCGGGTGAATTTGATCGCGTTGGTGACGAGGTTGACGAGCACCAGGCGGACGAGGCGCGGGTCGCTGCGCAGCGCGCGTACCGCTGCGTGGGGCCCGCCGGCGCGCGTTGCGGTCAAGGTCAGGCCCTTCTGTTGGGCGGCCGGGTGCAGCTCGTGGACGACCTCGTCGGCGATCGCGTCGAGGTCGACGTCGCCGAGCTGCAGGTCCATGCGGCCGCTCTGCAGGCGGGCGAAGTGCAGCAGGGTGTCGACGAGCTCGATCAGCCGGGTGGTCGCGCGGTTCATCCGCTCGACGATGGCGGTGTGGCGATCGGACAGCGCGCCGCTGCGATCGCGGCGGAGGAGCTCGAGCTGGAGCTGCAGCGCGGTCAGCGGGGAGCGCAGCTCGTGCGACACGAGGCCGAGGAATTGCGTCTTGGCGCGGCTGGCGGCCTCGGCCTGGGCGCGGGCGGTCTGCAGCGCGTCGATCGCGGTCGACAGCTCGCGCCTGCGCTGCGACAGCTCGGCGGCGAGCGGCTCGAGGTCGGTGAGGTGAGTATCGAGCTCGCGCTGCAGGACGTCGCGGGTGCGCTTCATCGTCACGAGGTTGCCGACGCGGGCGCGCAGCTCCTCGAGCGAGAACGGCTTCATCACGTAGTCCTGCGCGCCGCCGCGGAGCAGGCGGACGCGCAGCGCGTCGTCGGACTTGGCGGTGACCAGCACGATCGGGATGTCGGCGAGCGCCGGCCTCGCGCGCAGGGCGAGCACCAGCGACTCGCCGGACAGGCGCGGCATCATCATGTCGGTGAGCACGAGGTCGGGCGGCTCGGCCTCGGCGAGCTCGAGCGCCTGCTGGCCGTCGGCGGCGGCGGTGAGCTCGTACTCGTCGGCGAGGCTGTCGACGATGAAGCGGCGCATCTCGGGGTTGTCCTCGACGACGAGGACGCGCGGCCGGCCGGGCGCGCCGCGGGCGGACTGGGGGGCGGGGCGGTCGCGCAGGACCTCGACGGTGGTGCGCCCGAGGGAGGCGACCGCGGCGAGCGGCTCGCCGGCGTCGCCGACGGGGGCGCCGGCCGGCGCGCGCAGGGGCACGCGCAGGCGCAGCATGGCGCCGCCCTCGGGGGCGTCGAAGACGGCGACGTCGCCGCCGAGCAAGGTGACGAAGTCGCGGACGATCGCCAGGCCGAGCCCGGTGCCGCCGAGGCGGCGGGTCGTGCCACCCTCGAGCTGGTGGAAGCGCTCGAACACGACCTCGCGGTCGGCCGGCGGGATCCCGGGGCCGCTGTCGGCGACCTCGAGGACGGCGAGGCCGTCGACGCCCTGCAGCTCGCAGCGGACCTGTCCGCCGGGCGGGGTGAACTTGAAGGCGTTGCTCAGCAGGTTGGAGACGGCGCGCTGCAGCTTGTCGGGGTCGACCTGGGCCGGCAGGGCGGGCGGCGCGAGCACGGTGAAGCGGACGCCGCGCTCCTCGGCGAGGATGTCGAATTGCGAGGCGACGTGGCGGACGAGCCGGGCGAGGTCGGCGTCGCGGTACTCGGGGCGCATCTTGCCGGCCTCGAGCTTGGAGATGTCGAGCAGGTCGTTGACGTGGTCGAGCAGGACGCGGGCGTTGCGGTCGATCACCGCGAGCTCGCGGCGCTGGGCCTCGGTGAGCGGGCCGGCGAGCAGGCGCTCGGTCGGGCCGAGGATCAGCGTCAGCGGGGTCCGCAGCTCGTGGCTGACGTTGGCGAAGAACCGGGTCTTGAGGCGCTCGAGCTCGGTGCTGCGATCGAGCAGCACCGCGAGCTCGCGGTTGGCCTGCTCGAGCTTGACGCCGCGGTCGTGGGCGAGCGCGGCGGTCTCGGCCAGCGCGATCACCCGCGGCACGAGCGGCTGGAGGAGGACGGCGGTGCCGACCGAGGCGACGGCGGTCAGCGCCCGCAGGCCGCCGTCGAGCCAGTACAGCGGGTGCCAGATCACGAGGACGTCGGAGAAGTGGGTCAGGCCGCAGGAGACGATGAAGATCGCGAAGGCGACGTAGACCCACTGGAACGGGATGTCGCGGACCCGGCGGACGAGCGCGAGCAGGGTCAGCGTGATGCAGAGGTAGGCCGCGCCGATCGAGGCGTTGCTGAGCACCTGCAGCCACAGCATGCCGGGCTGCCACAGGTAGCAGTGGCCGTGCGGCATGAACGCGCTCTCGCCGAAGATCCGGATCAGGAGTTCACCCATGAGCGTCCTCGTGTGAGAGCAGCATGGACCCGGTGCGGCAGAGAGGTCGGGCGACGGGCGGGGCGCGCTGGACGGGGGTCCCGTGGCGGGTCGAGGGGGGCGCGGCGCGAGCGCGGCGCAAGACGCGGGCCCGGCCTCGTGCGTGGCGGGCATGCCCGGGTCGGCGAGGTCGACGCCGGGCCGCGCGGACGCCCCGGCGATCGCCTAAGCTCGCCGGCGATGCGACCGCCCTCCGGACCCGCCCTCGCTCCCGCCTCCGGACCCGACGTCGTGCCGGGAGGGCAGGGGCCGCTGCGCGAGGTGGTCCACGGGGACGCGATCGCGTGGCTCGCCGCGCGTCCCGGCCTGGCGCGGACGTCGGTGATCGCGTCGTTGCCGGACGTCAGCGAGCTCGGGGTGACGCTCGATCGCTGGCGCGAGTTCTTCGTCGGGGCCGCGCGCGCGTCGCTGCTCGCGGCCGCGGACGACGGGGTGTGCCTGTTCGTCCAGACCGACAACAAGCGCGACGGGCGGTGGGTGTCGAAGGCGGGGCTGGTGCTGCGCGTCGCCGACGAGCTGGCGATCCCGCTGGTGTTCCACAAGATCGTGTGCCGTCGCCCGCCGGGCAGCCTGATCCACGGGCGACCCGGCTACACGCACCTGCTCGCGTTCTCGCGGGTCGCCGTCGACGACGCCGATCACCCGACGCCGGACGTGCTGCCCGACCTCGGCGAGATGCCGTGGAGCCACAGCATCGGCACGCGCGCGGCCGAGGCCGCGGTCGACGCGGTCCGCCGGCTGTCGCCGACGACCGCGCGGATCGTGGTGCCGTGCTGCGGGATCGGGACGATCCTCGCCGTCGCCAACGCCCGCGGCTTCGATGTCGTCGGCATCGAACGCAACCGCAAGCGCGCCGAGGCGGCGCAGACGTTCGTGCTCGCGTCGGGCGCGGAGCGATCAGGCGACGTCGAGGGCGCGTGAGTCGGGGGCAGGGCGCCGGCCCGCGGCGGCGCGGCTCGCCGCCCGTTCGGCGCGCTCGACCAGCACGACGACGCGCCGGACCTCGCCCGGCAGGCGCGCGAGCGAGACGACGGCGCCGTAGCGCAGCAGCTTCTTGAGGCCGGCCTTGCGCAGCGTGGCGGCCGCGGCCCGCGAGAGCGTGTGCTGGACGATGGCGCGCCCGGCCCCGATCGCCAGGGTCCGCGGGAGGGCCGACGCCGCCGCGGCGCCACACGCGGCGCGCCAGCCGGCGGCGATGTGGGGCTCGCACAATTGGTCGCGCGCGAGCTCGGCGATCACGGCGTCGAGCACCGCGCGCAGCTCGGCGTCGCCGGCGTCGACGGCGGCGCGGCGGACGGCGTCGGTGGCGATCGCCAATACGGAGACCTCGGCCCCGGCGGCGAGGGCCACCGCGGCGACCGGGCCGGCGGCGAGCTCGAGCGCGGCGACGACGGCACGCACGCCGCCGGCCGCGAGCGCGTGCGGCGAGCGGTCGCCCGCCCCGTCCCGCAGCCGCGCGAGGCCGTCGGCGAGGCGGCCGCGCACCCGCGCGAACGCGCGCGCGAGGCGGCGATTCGGTCCGGATCCGTCGGTGCAGGGGTGGTTCACGCGGCGAGCTTCGCAAACTCGAGGGCGCGCCGCTGCGCCGATTCGGCGACAAGTTCGCGACGGGTGCCACGAATGCGGCCTCGGCGCCCCGCGGTGGGCGGTGGTCACGCGATCGGTGCGCGAGCACGGGACGGCCGCCGACCCGCTGCTGGCCGTGGCGGACGGTGGAAGGGTCGGTGTAATCGTCGATCGCGCGCGATGGCGTGACGCCGCCGCCGCTCGGGAGGGCGAATCGCAGGACCGCGGCGCGGTCGGGACGGCCGTCATCGCCCCGATCACGCCGTTGGCCAGCGACAGAACACGCTTGGCGGCGAGGTGCCCCACGGACCCCCGGAGCTGCGGGCCCGGGCCCTCCGCGTCGCGCAGTGCGTCGAATACGGCGGCCCGCTGAAGCGCGGTTACTGGCGCGAGACCCTCGTGCCGTGCCAGCGGTGCTCGAACGGGACGGCGTGCCCCGGCATGCTCGTGGTGCTCAAGCAGAGCGAGCTCGACGAGACCCTGCATTGAGCGATCTGCGCGCCGGCGATGGCTCACGCCGCGGAACCGCGCACGGCGTCAGCGAGGCGTGGATGTTGCCGATACTCCCAGAGCGCCGCGACGAGACGCGTGGGCCGTCCCTTATCGACTGCGATGTGGAGGACGCCGGCTTGCTTGCAGGCCATGCCGAGTTGACCGGTGTCGGCGTGGCCGGTGAAGCCGTGGGCGACGAACACGATGTCGTAGGCGCAGGACAGGATCCGCCGGACGAGGGCCTGACGACGGCGCGGGCTGCCGGCAGAGACCACGACGTCGCAGTGGAGCCCGAGGTGTTCGGCGAGAAATCGCTCAATCTCAGGAGCCGCGCGGTTTCCGGCGAACAGGGCGCGTCGACCCTGTAATTGAACCCGGAGCTCGGCGTACCTGGAGTCCTTCTCCGGCTCGCTGCGCTGGCTGTCATGAGGATGAATCTCGGGGGCCGACGCGTCCGGAATGCCCTGCTGCGCGAGGTGACGCAGGAGTTGATCGAGGCGCCGGCGGTATCTGCGTTCGTCGAATGCGGGACGGAGCGCATCCAGGCGCGTCCGGAGGTGCGGTGTGAGCGAGGCGAGCGCGGGAGTGTCGAGTACGTCGAAGGCGTCGACCAGCCAATCGATGAGCGTCTCGTTCGAGCTCTCCGCGTCGGGGATCCGGCCGAGCACGCGTTCGCGGGCGGGGTCGCGGCCGAGAGAGCTGGCCCATCCTTCCAGCGGGACCAGCGCGGGAGCGAGGTTGTTCGCCAGGGGAGCGCCGTCGCGCCCCAGCGCACGGGCGAGGCCGCGAAGACGACCCACCGCAAGCCCCCACGCCTCGGCGGGCGCCGTGCCCCGCAACCAGCGGAGCTCGGCGGCGATCCGTGCGAGTCGTGGAAGGGCTTGTTGGGCCGTTGCGAGCGCGCCGGGCATGCGATCGAGGCGCGGGGCGTCACCGAGCGGGCCGCCGAGCTCGCGGAGAGCGTCGCAGGCGGCGGCGAACAGGGTCGCCGCATCGTGCGGCGGCGGCTCGCGGGCCAGGTCGTCCGCCCAGGACTCGGCGCATGCGAGCCGCGAGGAACACCATGTGGCCACGGCGCACCAGCTCTCCAGGCGGACGCCGGGCCACGCGTCCGCAGGCGTCGAACGCGGATCGAGCGCGGCGACGCGGCCGGGCCACCACACCCGGCTGAGGTAGTGTAGCGACCGTGCTATCTCGCCGACCTGCTCGGCGGCCCACCTGCCGCCGAGAACAGCCTCGGCGGCGCGGGCCCGGGCGATCCAGGCGGTGAAGGCCAGGCGCTGGCGCTCGGGCGTCGAGACGGCCAGCGAGGCGCGAAGCGCCTCGATCTCGGCGAGGATCGCCTTCAGGTCATGGCTCGCGGCGAGGATGTCGGACGGGGTGCTCGGCGGTTGCATCGTGGACCTCGATGGCAGGTCCACGCCGGGCCGGAATTCGGCTCACTCAATCGCGGCGGTAGCTGTCCTCGACGTCGTCGACGCTGAGCGGGTTGTCGCGCTCCTCGAGCTCGCGGGTGAGCTCGTCGATGTGACGACGCGCCTCGGCGAGCCGGCGCTTGACGGTCGCGAGGCTGAGCTCCATCTGCTCGGCGATCTCCTCGAGCGCGAGCCCCTCGCAGCGCAACAGAAAGGCGGTGCGCTCCTCCTCGTCGAGGCGCTGGAGCAGGATCTGCACCCGCAGCCGGCGATCGAGGCGCTGGCTCGGCGAGGTGACGGCGTGCGGCGTCTGCGAGCTGCGGAATTCCTCGGAGGCGCGGGTGCGGGTGCGGAACTGGAGCAGCTTCTTGCGGGCGATGCCCATCAGGAAGGCGCGCGGCTTCTCGATCGTCGTCAGGTCTTTCTCCAGCAGGGTCTCGAGGGTCGCCTGGGCGAGGTCCTGGGCGTCCGCGTACGGGACGCCGCTGCTGCGGAAGAAGCGGTTGAGGGCGTCGGCATGCGCGTTGACGAGCGCGGCGACGGTCGAGGCGGTCGGCTTGGTCATGGCAGGTCTCGGCGTGCTTGTCTCGCGGGGAGGCTGGTTCGGCTCAAGCCACGGGAATCCGGGCGCTCAGGGGGTACTGCACCGGGGCGTGGCGTTCCGCGTGCCAGCGCACTGTGCGCGGCAGCGGTCGAGCGCGCTTTTGTCGTCGCACGCGCCCCGGCAGCGGGTGGCACACGGTTGGTCGTCCGACACCGTCGGGGCGCGATCCGACTCCTTGCGACCGCCGCGGAGCTGGCCCGAGAAGTGGCCGAGCTTGCCGCTCGCGGCCTGGAAATCACCGCGGAGCTGGCCGTCCTCGAAGACGAAGAAGAACTCGTAGTGGAAACCGTCGAGCTCGAATTCGCCGACCCCGGCGCCGAGGAACGGCGGGAATTCTTGGACGACGACCGTACTGTGGGTGCTCTGCGTCTGCTCGCCGCGCGACTTGTACAGTGTGGCGGAGAATCGACATTGTGCGCGGTCGCTCGGCTGGAGCTCGAGCGCGTAGATCCCGGTCTTGCCCCGCCAGGTGTCCGGCTTGCCCTTGAGCGACAGCGTCTTGAACAACCACATGCCCTTCACGGCGTGCAACGGGCAGGAGAATGGAGCGGACGCGGGGGGACTCGGCGGTGCAGAGGTCGGGTCGGGAGACGGGGACGGCGGCGCAGGCGGCGGCGCAGCGACGACGGCGTCCTCCTGGAGCGGTGGCTCGTCGGCGAGCGGCTCGGGCTTTCCAGCGCTCCAGAAGCCGGCCGCCGCGAGCACGCCGACGACGGCCACCGCACCGACGGCCGGGAACGCCAGCCAGGCCCAGGAGCGCCGCGGCACGGGCGCGGCGGGGGTCGTCGCGGCGGATGGCGGAATGTCGCTCGACAGGTCGAGATTCGCCAGCATTGTCGGGGCGCTGGCGATCGAGGTGGCGCTGCGGAGCTCGCCCTGAAGTTCGCGCAGATGCGCGACGAGGTCGCTCATCTTCGCGAATCGACGGCTCGGATCGGGGTGGAGCGCCCGGCGGAGCCCGTCGAATAACGCGGGCGGGATCCCCCTGGCCGCCCGCGGGGCCGCGGAGACGACGCGCCTACTCGGATCGACGTCGTCGATCGGGTACGGAAACTCGCCGCAGAGCGCCTCCCACAGCGCCGCGGCGAACGAGAATTGGTCGCTGCGGGCGTCGGCGCGGCCGCGCAGGGCCTCGGGGGCCATGTAGGCGAGCGTGCCGACGATCGCGCGCTGCTCGGGGTTCTTGCTGTCGAGGTGCCCCGCGGCGGGCGTGTCGAGGATCGCCAGGCCGAAGTCGACGAGCCTGGGCTCGCCGCCGTCGTCGAGCATCACGTTCTCGGGTTTAAAATCGCGGTGGACGATGCCGCCCGCGTGCGCGGCCGCGAGGCCGTCGCCGGCGCGACAGAAGACGTCGAGGACGTCGCCGAAGGGGCGCGGCTCGGCCATCCAGTGGCGCAGCGTGGTGCCGGAGAGCAGCTCCATCACGACGAGGAAGCAGCGCAGATCCCCGGGCCGGAACTCGTCGGCGTCGAAGTCGTGGACGACGACGATGTTGCGGTGGCGCAGCGCCGCGAGCACCTGGGCCTCGGTGCGGACCGCCCGGGCGAGCGCGTCCTGGGCGAGCCCGGGGTAGAGCTTGAGCGCGACCTTGCGCCCGAGCTTGCGATCGAGCGCCTCGCAGACGATGCCGCTCGCGCCGTAGCCGAGGAGCCGGACGATCATGAGCCGGCCGTCGCGCGAGAGGAGCTGCTCGCCGGAGAGCCGGGCGGTCAGCAAAGCGCGCCGCAGGCGGGACTCGAGGTCCCGGACGGCCTCTTGGCGGTCGAGGAGGGTGATGCCGGCCACGGCAACCGCACGATAGACCAGCGGTCATCGGCTGGATCTGCGTCCGCGGACCGACTGGCCGTAAGTTAACGCCGTGAAGTCATGCGCGGCAGTGCGCAGCGATGAGAAGTTCGGCTATGGCGTGTAGCGGGCGGGACCAGCGGGCTGTTTTCGCCGTGCCTGCGGCCGCGGAGCGGGAAAGTCGTCGTGGGTCCTGCCGGCGAGCATCCGGCCGTGCTTTCCTCGAACCGCGTCCCCGGCGAGTTGTCGCGAATGAGCGCCTCGAACGTCATCCGGCGCCCGGAGTACCGGCTCATCAGTTCAGCCTTGAGGTCGTCCAGCGGGCTGGCGGGGAAGAGGATCTGCTGCTGCGGAGCCACGCGCTCGCGCGAGATGCTGGCCACGCCCTGTTCGTGCGCCGAGCTGTACTTGGCCATGATGCCCTTCAGGACATTGATAGACTTGAGCGGATCGCGTCGAAGTCGAGCGCCGGGGGTCGGTCGCGCTCACCGGCGAGGTAGGCGTCGAGGTCGTGGCGTGCAGCACCGAGCGGGTCGCCGTCGGGGTCGTAGCCGGGGAAAATCCCGAGCTCGAGCGCCATGCCGCCTGGCGGTGGGCCGAGGCGCTCGAGCGAGGCTCGGTCCTTGCGGGAGAAGGTGACCAGCTTCGGTCGGCAGGACGAGGAGGACGTGGGGGCTCGCCGGGCCCTGTGCCGGGCCGAGCTGGGCGCCGAGGATCGGCAGATCGGTCCACGGCGTGCCGGCGCGCGGGAGGTAGAAGTGGACGAAGCGCGAGAAGCCGAGGTGGCGATCGACGGCGGCCGTCGTGCGCCGGACCTGGCCGATGCCCTCGAGGTCGTCCTTGCCGAGCAAGGCGCCGGTGCGCCAGATCCCGCGCGCCGCCGTGAGTGGGAAGACGTGGTAGGCGTACGGGTGCGTCGCGCTGAACGAGGCCATGCGTCGCGCGAGGGTACGCGATCTGTCGGGCCTGTCAGAGCGGCAGAATTGGGCAGGCTTGGGCGAGCCGGGGGAGTTACGACGGCTTGCCCTGGAGGCCGAGCATGGCGGCGAGGTAGGTCTTTCCCCAGGTGTCGAGGGCCCCGCGCCTCGCCGTGCCCGGTCCGCGGCCGTCCTGCCGGCCGGTGCGGCGAGTCGCCGCGTCCGGCGGGGAGGTTGTTCGCGGAGGACGCTTCCGCGCGTCGGATTGCGGATACACTCTCCGGGTGCGGAGCTTACCTGCGGATCATGCGGGGCGGATCGAACGGGTGCAGCTCGCGCTCGATGGGCTGTCGATCGGCGACGCGTTCGGCGAGTGCTTCTTCGGCCGCGACGAATTCGTCGAGCCGGCGATCGCCGAGCGACGCGTGCCGGATCCGCCGTGGAGCTATACGGACGACACGGAGATGGCGCTGTCGATCGTCGACGAGCTGCGGCAGCGCGGGGAGGTCGATCCGGATCGGCTGGCTCGCGGGTTCGGGCGCCGCTATTCGACCAACCCGCTGCGCGGCTACGGCGGCACGGCGCACCAGATCCTGCGCGAGATCGCGGCCGGGGTGCCGTGGCGGGAGGTCGCGCCGGGGGTGTTCTCCGGGCAAGGTTCGATGGGCAACGGGGCGGCGATGCGGGTCGCGCCGATCGGGGCGTACTTCGCCGACGATCTGCCGCGGGCGATCGCGGCCGCGCGGGCGTCGGCCGAGCCGACGCACGCGCATCCGGACGGGCAGGCCGGGGCGATCGCGGTCGCGGTGGCGGCGGCGATCGCCTGGCAGCAGCGCGACCGGCCCGACGGCGCGGCGCTGCTGGCCGCGGTGGTCGAACACACGCCCGACGGCCCGACCCGCCGCGGGCTGGCGAAGGCCGCGGAGCTGCGGGCGCAGGGCATGTCGACCCGCGCGGCGGCGAAGATCCTCGGCAGCGGCTACGGCGTGATCAGCAGCGACACCGTCCCGTTCGCGCTGCTGTGCGCGTCGCGCCACCTCGAGGATTACGTCGAGGCGATGTGGACGACGGTGTCGGGGCTCGGCGACCGCGATACGACGTGCGCGATCGCGGGCGGCGTCGTGGCGATGGCGGTCGGCCCCGCGGGGCTGCCGGCGAGCTGGCTCGCCGCGCGCGAGCCGCTGATGTTCTGACCGCGTCGCCCGTCGCGTGCAGGCTGGCCTGGCTGAAGAGACATGCCGATGAATGGCGGGGAAGGGCGCGAGAGGCGAGGGGGCGGCGGGGCCGTGAGACGGGCGCGAGGGGCGAGCTCCCGTCTGGCGGCGCGGGTTCGGGCGTCGCGACGCGCGCGGAATCACGATCGGCGGGGTTGGTCCAGCCCGTAGCGACGCGACCGGTAGAGCAGCATCTCGGCGTCCTGGTGGACGAGCGCGTCCATGACCACGTCGTCGCCGTCGTCGAACGTGCTCACGAAGCTTGCGGGCCCTTCGCCCGTCTGCAGGCGATCGAGGGCGACGACGTCGACCTCGACGCCGGAGCCCGGGCGAAGGGCCCAGGCCCGCCCCGCTGCGAGCTGTCCTGGGCGGGCTGCCCGTCGCGGGCGCGGGTCAGCCCGGCATGATCGAGCAGTAGCCGCCGACGCAGGTGCCCTCGCCCTCGCAGCAGTCGTCGTCGCTCTCGCAGGAGTCGCCGATGTGCGAGCAGGTGTCGGGCTGGTTGGCGCAGACGGCGGGCTCGCCGTAGCAGAAGCCGTCGCAGCAGTCGAAGCCGGCGTTGCAGCCCTCGCCGAGCTGCTTGCACGGCGACAGCGCCCACTCGCCGCGCATGTTGGAGTTGTTGAGCTCCTGGCCCGGGAGCCAGAAGGCCGGGTGGCTCGGGTCGACGCCGGGCTGGATGTTGGCGTCGATCGCCGTGACCCACAGCTGCTTGCGGCGGCTGGCCGGGTTGGTGTCGACGAGCGTGTTGCCGTACTTGCGCTCGGAGCCGATGATGAGCCAGTAGTAGCCGCCGACCGAGACGGGCAGGAAGGTCGGCTCGTAGCTGGTCTGATCCTGGCCGGGCTCGATGATGCCCTTGCCGTTGGCCTGGTCGAGGCGGGTGATCGCGCTGCCGTCGAGGTTGGTGAGCCAGACCTCGGCGACGGCGCCGCGGGTGCGGGCCTGGTTGGCGCGCATGAAGGCGATCCACTGCGAGTCGGGGCTGAAGGTCGGGAAGGTCGTCGTCGACAGCGGCGGGGTCGGGTCGACGATCTTCTTGGTGTTGTTGAAGGCGTTGTTCATCAGGTCGACCTCGGTCAGCCACAGCGAGCTGACGGTGAAGTCGAGCCAGTTGCCGTTGGTCCGCTGGGCGAGGGCGACGCGGACGCCGTCGCCGGCCCACACCGGGTGGACGGCGGCGCCGCCGGGGGTCGTCAGCGACGCGGAGAACTGCTTGTTGTTGTAGGCGGACAGGCGGAGCACGCCGCTGCCGTCCGACTGGCCCCAGATGACGTGCGAGCCGTTGGGCGAGATCGCCTGGAAGCCCGACGCGGTCTCGGCCGAGTAGAGCACCGCGCCGGTCGCCGAGTCGATCGTCGTCCACGGGCTCCAGCCGCCGTCGAACGAGGCGACGATCCGCGAGCCGTCCTTCGAGACGCTGTGACAGGCGGTGCAGCGGTTCGACTGCACGAACTGCTCGGGGCCGGTGTCGCCGATCGTCAGGCGGACGACCTTGCCGTTGTTGACCTCCCAGTAATAGACGGCGCCGGTCAGGTTGGCCGGGGCGATCGTCCAGGTCTGCTTCTTGGCCATGTAGGCCTTGTTGCCGTCGTAGCGGGCGATGTCGACGTTGACCGGGCCGGCGGTCGAGGCGGTCAGCTTGAGCCAGACGTCGTCGGGCATCGTCGGGAAGCTGAAGCGCGACGGCGGCGGGACGGCCTGGTAGCCCTCGAACTCGAAGAACTCGTTGTAGGCGTGGACGTAGTAGATGTCGTTCGGGTTGCCGCCGTTCCACTGGATGACGGGGCCGGCGAGGCCGCGCGGGAACACGGTCTTGTCGTAGGGGTAGAGCAGGACCATCGACGGGTCGGGGTCGACGGCCATGCCGAACAGGTCCTTGACCTCCTGCGGGACGTTCGCGGGGTTGCTGTTGAAGACGAGCTTGACCGTGGCGCTGGTGGAGGCCTCGGGGAGCGGGCCGGCGCCGTCGAAGGTGACGTTGCCCTTGCCGCCGCTGAGGCCGGAGGCGGTGAAGGTGCCCGACTGGTCGCCGATCGAGGCGAGGTCGGGGCGGTCGTACTTCCAGGTGCCGGCGACCGGGACCTTGATGCCCTTGTCGGTCACGCCGACCGCGGTGTACTGCAGCGGCGCGGGGATCTGGCCGTCGACGACGCTGACGATCGCGTCGAGCGGCTCGATCTCGATCGAGACGACCATGCCGGGATCCTCCATGGTCGTGCCGCCGGTGCTCGGGTCGACGGTGGTCGTGCCCTCGGTCGCCGAGGTGGTCGGGCCGCCCATGGTCTCGACGCCGGTGCCGGTGCCGCCCGGATCGCTGCTGCCGGTCGTCGGCGAGGTGCTCGCCTCGCCGCTGCCGGTCGGGATCGGCGTGGTGTCGACCTCCGTCGCGCCGCTGGTGGTGAGGCCGGGCAAGGAGTCGGTGTCCTGTCGGCCGCCGTCGTTGCAGGCGAGGACGAGCGCGCTGGTGGCGGAGAAGAGCAAGCCCTTGGTCAAACGCATGCGGATCATTCAACCCGAAGGCCCGCGCGCCGGACAGCGGGGGATGCCCCCCAGGCGTGGACGCGGGCCTGCACGCGCGCGGGCCCGGAGACCGACCCCTGCGCGCGCGCACGCGGGGGCGCGCGCGTGCACGCGGGGACGCGCGGGGGCCCGGGCGCGGCGCGGTCCGGCGCGCGCCGATCCGCGCGGGCGGGGGCGCGTGCTCGTGGGCGCGCCGCGGGAGATGACCCGAGGGACAGCCCCTTGCCCGGCGCCCCGGCCGGCGCCACGCCTGGCCTAAGGGGCAGCTTGCTGCGCCTCGAAGCGGCCGATCACCCGGCCGAGGTCCTCGCGCAGGCACTCGAGGCAGTCGCGCTTGTTGAACCATCCGCCGCACTGGTTCTTCGGCGTCTTGGCGACGAGCTGCAGGCCCGGGAGCGCGCGCAGGTCGCCGGCGGCCTCGAGCTTGAGCAGGGTCTCGCGCTTGTCCTCGCAGCGGCGCTGCTTCTCGAGCCAGGCGAGCAGGCGGATGTACTCGGGGATCGTCGCCTTGTCGGCGTCGCTCGCCTTGGTGATCGCCTCGACCGCGCGCTTCTTCGCCTTGGCGTTGCCGCCGGTCAGCAGGACCTTCGCGTGCTCGGCGAAGGCGGCGGGGACCTCGGCGAGGTCGGTCGCGGGGCCGGGCGCGCGCTTGTCGGCCGGGTCGGGGGCGCGCTCGCTCGGCTCGGGCGCGGGCCGGGTCGCCTCGCGCGGGACGTCGCCGCGCGGATCGGGGGGCGCCTTGGCGAGCTCGGGCGGCGGCGGCGGCGGCGGCGGCTCGTCGGCGCCGCCGCAGGCGCAGCGGAGGCCGAGCACGAGCACGAGCACGAGCGCCGCGCCGGCGCCGATCAGGACCTGCCGCGGCTGGCGCTGCGCGAGCAGGCGCAGGCGCAGGGGCAGCGGCAGGACGGGGGGCGAGGCGGAGATCTGGGTGCCCGTCGCGGTGACGTTCGGGCGCGTGGTCACCGGGGCGGGGAAGCCGGCCGAGGAGGTGGCGCGGAGGTCGAAGCCGGTGACGACGGCGTCGCCGCTGAAGGCGATCCGGCGCAGCTCGTCGCGGACGGCGGCGGCCGGGCCGGGGCGCTGGCTCGGCGCGGGCGCGAGCAGGCGGCCGATCAGATCGGACAGGGCCTCCGGGACCTGTCCCAGGTGCAATTCGCCGAGGCTCGGCGCGGCGCCGGCGAGCTGGCGGGCGAACAGCTCGGTCAGGGTGTTGCCCTGCCACAGGCGCTGGCCGGCGCACGCCTCCCACAGGATCACGCCGAGGGCGTAGAGGTCGACGCGGTGGTCGATCGACTGGCCGACGGCCTGCTCGGGGGCCATGTAGCCGGGGGTGCCGATGATCGAGCCCATGCGCGTCAGCGGCTGGGTCGCGTCGGCGCCGTTGCCTGGCTCTCCGGCCAGGCGGGCGATCCCGAAGTCGACGACGCGGGCATGGAACGAGCCGTCGTCGCGCTGCTCGAGCAGGATGTTGTCGGGCTTGAGGTCGCGGTGGATCACGCCGACGGCGTGGCAGGTCGCCAGCGCGTCGGCGATCTGGGCGCCGAGCTCGGCGACCTGCCGCCAGTACAGCGCGCCGCGCTCGAGGTGCTTGGCGAGGCTCTGGCCGCGGACGAGCTGGACGACCAGGAAGGCGCCGCCGTCCGCGAGGTCGCCGGTGTCCATCGCGCTGACGACGTGCGGGTGGTCGATCTTGGCGGTCGCCTCGGCCTCGCGCAAAAACCGCTGCTTGGCCTGCTCGTCGCCGGCGAACTCGCTGCGGATCGTCTTCAACGCGACGAGCTTGCGCAGCTTGAGGTGCTCGGCGACGTAGACGGCCCCCATGCCGCCCTCGCCGAGCACCTCGACGATCCGGTAGCGGTCGGCGATCGTGCGGCCGATCCAGTCGCTCGCGGGCGCGGCGGTGTCGCTCGGGACGGCGCTCGGCTCGGTGTTCACCACGGACGGGCCTCCGGGGGGTGAGGCATGCGGCGCGGAGTATACCCGCCCCCGGCGCCGAGCGGGGGCCTGTCTCTTCGGTCAGGCCCAGCGGTCCATCGCGCGGGCGATCTCCGGCGGATCGTCGGGGCGTCCGCGGGCGCGGGCAGCCCCGCGCAGGTACAGCGCGACCAGCAGGGGGTGCTCGGCGGGCGAGACGGCGGCGGGTCCGGCGAGGAAGTACGTCAGCGTGCGGACGAGGAAGGCGAGGCCGCCGCTGTGCTCCTGCTCGGCGCGGACGGCGAGGGCTTCGAGCCCCGTGAGGACCCGCGCGACCGCGGCGACGTCGAATTGTCGGGGGAGATCGGCCGGGTCGGGCGGCCAGTCCCGGCCCGCGGGCACGTCGGGGACGCAGGCGGCGAGCTCGGGCCAGAACGCGAGATCGGGGACGGCGCGCAGGACGACCTCGACGTCGTCGGCGTCCTGCGGAGGAGGTGAGCCGGGGCCGAGGCGCGGGTGCATGCGGACGAGGCTAACGGAACGGGCAGGGGATCGGGAGGAACGGGTTGAAGTTGCTGAACGGCGGGGCGAGATAGGTGTAGTTCTCGCCGTCGTAGCCGACCCAGAATTTGCCGAGCGCGGGCAGCGGGAGGCCGGCGAGGTCGGTCAGCTGCGACAGGCCGCCGTCGGCGTAGTGGAGGTGGAGGACGGCGGTGAAGTTGGGGTTCGTCAGGCCGCTCAGTGTCTCGCACAGCCTGGGCTGGATCGGCGTCGTCAGCAGCAGCAGCACCGAGGTCGGGTCGTAGTAGTCGTTGACGAGGTCGGCGAAGGCGAGCTCCGGGCTCGGCTGGTAATAGCAGTAGTAGTCGTCGTAGCAGTAGTAATTGGGCGGGGAGGGCTCGCAGGGGAAGCAGTACTCGAGCTGGTTGTAAAAGCGCGGGTCGGTCAGCCGGGTGTAGGGCTGGCTGCCGTAGGCGCCGGCGTAGCCGAAGGCGAAGCTGAGGCGGAAGCGCTTGGGGTTGACGGTGTCGACCGGGGCGACCGGCTCGGTGAAGCTGAGCTGGAGGGTGAACGGGTCGCGCATGGTGACGGCGACCAGCCCCGGCGGGGTGACGTCGCCGGGGGGCGGCGGAGGCGGAGGCGGCGGGCCGGTGGTCGGGTCGTCGGTGGTCGAGCCGGACGTCGAGCCGTCGGTGTCGGTGTCCTCGCCGGGGTCGTTGGGGCAGGCCGCGAGGGCGAGGGCGCCGCTGGCGATCGCGGCGTGGACGAGCCGACTGAAGCGCAGGCCGAGCATGCGGCGAGCGTACGCGAGAACTTTCGGACAGGTCAATGCGGCTGCAGGGCGTGGGCCGCCCTGGAGCCGAGGCCGAACAGCGGCAGCTCGTCCTTGCCGAGGCCCATGCGGCGCGACAGCTCGAGGTTGTAGGCCTGGACGCCGAGGTCCCACAGGCCGGCGTGGGCGGCCGAGGCGACGCCGGCGAGGCGGTCGCGGGGCAGCTCGAGCGACAGCTCGAGGTCGATCCGCGGGCCGAGGCGCGAGAGCGCGGCGGCGAGCCGCTGGGCGATCGTGCGCCGGGTCAGCTCGCCGGGGGGGACCAGCTGGAAGCCGGACAGGCCGACGTCGACGGCGAGGACGAACGGGTCGGCGCGGTCGTCCTTGCAGCGGACGGCGACGTCGAGCGCGCCGCCGCGGAGCCACTTGCTGGCGGCGCCGAGCCGCAGGCCGCCGAGGGCGATCCCGTCGACCCGCCAGGCGCCGGCCTCGGCGGCGAACGGGTTGCCGCGGGCGCGGCCGCGGGCGGTGGTGTGGCACAGGAGGTCGACGACGGCGAGGTCGCTGCGCAGCGGGGTCATCTCGAGGCGGTCGAGCGCGAGCGGGAGGACGCGGACCGGGCCGCCGGCGAGGTCCTCGAAGTCGATCGCCAGGTCGTCGACGAGCAGCCGCTCGACGACGAAGCCGCGGCCGGGCGGGCGACCTGTCCCCTGGGCCTTGTTGCGGACGATCGACCCGCGGACGCCGTGCAGCTCGAGGTTGGAGATCGGGACGGCGCCGCCGAAGATCCGCAGCATGGCGATGTCGATCTCGAGGCGGTCGATCGTGAGGGCGACGTCGGCGCCGTTGCGGTGGCGCACGGTGACGCCCTCGAGCTGGACGAGGCCGGTGAACAGGTTGCCGCGGCCGCGCTCGAAGCCGACGTCGACGCCGCTGGTCCGCTCGACCTGGTCGAGCAGGAGGCGCAGGCCGTGCTCGTAGAGGACGAGGTCGACGAAGATCAGGGAGGCGAGCACGAAGCCGAGCACGCCGGTCAGCGTCCACACCAGGCGCCGCCACCACCGGAGCAGCCGCGTCGGGCGAGCGCCGCGCCACGCGATCGCCTGGCCGAGCAGGATCAGGGCGGCGCCGGCGACCTCGAAGAGCAGCGCCGCGGCGATCAGCAGCGGGATCGCCATCAGCTCCGCGACGACCAGGATCAGCGCCTCCACGGGGACCGATTGTCGCACCGCTCGATGCGGCTGCAAACGCGGCCGTGAGGCCTCACGGACGCCGCCGGGGCAGGTGAACCCAAGTCAGGTAACGTCGGTCGGGGCGACCGGGTGGAGATCGCTCGCCGACGCGGGCCCCCTCGAGATGGCGGAAAGGACAGGTGGAGCGGGGGGACCGCCGGACCGGCGCGGCGGAGCGGGGGGGGCTCGCGGGCGGCGGTCGGGGGCGGGTCGGGGCGGCGGCCGGAGCGGCCTGGCCGTCGGGACAGGCGTCACGCGCGGCGCCCACCCGCGGTCGCGCGCGCGCCCGGGCGAACTTGCGCGGCGGCGGACGACCGCGCGAGGAGACCCTTGGCGCGCGCGGTCGTGGCTCCACGATCGCGGGCCGGATGCGTCGCGCGATCGCGTGGGTCGGGTCGCCGGGGCGGACGGGCTGCCTGTGGTCGAACCCGGCGGCGATGCGAGCGGCGGGCCGACGGGCGGGGCCTGCGGGGACCTCGGCGACGCGGACGGGGACGGAGGCGCCGCTCGTCGACCCGCAGACGACGTTCGCGGCGACCGGCGTGAAGTGAGGCGGTCAGCCGGTCGAGGTGTCGGCGCCGGTCGAGGTGTCGGCGTCGGCGCCGGTCGAGTCGGGCGCGTAGGCGGGGCACTCGGCCTCGTCGGGGCGGGCGTCGACGCAGCCGTGCTGCTCCTCGGCGCAGGGCGAGCAGAACGGGCGGCCCTCGACGTTGCGGGCGCACCAGGCGTCGCTGTCGATGTGCTTGTGCACGCAGTGGTCCGGGTTCGGCATCCGGCAGGCCGCGGCCGCGGCGGTCGCGAGGGACAGGGCGAGCAGGACAGGTCTCACGGGACAGCTCCGCCGGGGGCCGGCAGGCGCGCGAGCGCGGGGGCGGGCAGGAGGCCGGCGCGCCGGCGCTGGGCCAGCTTGCTCGCGCGGCGGGCGGCGAGCAGGGTCAGCAGCCAGGTGGCGATCAGGCCGCCGCCGACGGCGAGCACCGCGGCGCCGGCCGGGCGGTAGGAGATCCGGGTCGTCGGGTCGTTCGGGTCGACGGCGGGCGGGCGGAGGAGCAGCACGACGCCGGCGGCGACGCCGGCGAGGCCGAGGCCGCCGGAGACGGCGCCGAGGGCGACCAGCCGCTGGCACGCGGAGGAGCCGTGGCAGCCGAGGTCGATCCGCGGCGGCGCGGGCGGGCCCTCGAGGCGCGCCGGAGCCGGGGCCGAGGGCGGGGCGGCGGGCGCCGGGGCGGCTGGATCTGCCTGGATGGTCATGTCCATCAGGGCAGGGTCCGGGAGGCGACCGGTCGAGGCGGTCGTCCTGGACATGTCCGGAGTGCCAGACGCCGCCGGCGGCCCGGCGGGCGGCGCGGCGGCGAGGACGACGGCTGCGAGCGCCGCGACGAGGGGGCTAGCCGTCGGCACGCCAGGTCGTCAGGCGGGCCGCGTCGGCGACCGGTTGAAGGACGACGCGCGCCATGCCGCGCAGCAGCGGCTCGCGCTGGATCACGGCGGCGAGCGGCGGGCTGTAGGCGTAGTAGAAGCGCACGAGGTCGAGGCCGGTCGCCGAGGTCTTGAGGTAGGCGTCGCGGAAGGCCCGCAGCGCGGCGACCTGGGTCGCCCACGGCGCGCCGTAGGCGGCGGTGGCGACGAAGCAGAAGCTGTCGACCTGCTGGTACTTCTGCGGCTCGGTGGTGAAGCCGGCGGTGACGAGGTCGCTGCGGTTGGTGCACTTGTCCTCGTACACGACCGCGAACTGGTAGGTGTAGTCGCCCCACAGCTGGTCGACCTCGACGGTGATCGGGCGCGTGATGTCGCCGAGCTCCTCGGCGGAGAAGCTCTTGACGTAGGCGGCGCCGACCTTGTCCGGCGTGAAGTCCATGTCGCCGGTGATGTGGTAGACGTGCACGCGGGTCAGCTCGAAGTCGTCGTCCTGCGGGGGCAGCGAGAAGGTGACCTGGACCTTGTCGAACGACATGCCGGCGAGCGACAGGTCCTCGATCGGGGCGAGCGGGCGCGGCCGGCACTGGCCCCAGCCGCCGCCGTCGTCGCCGCCGCCGACCGTGTCGCCGCTGCCGCCGCCGCTGCCGCCGCCGGTGTCGCCGGCCGTGTCGGCGCCGGTGTCGCCGGCCGTGTCGCCGCCGCTGCCGCCGCCCTCGGCGCCGTAGGAGTAGACGCCCCAGCGGAAGGTTTCGCCGTTGAGCGAGACGACCTTGAGGCGGTCGGCGCCGCTGCCGTTGTCGGCGCTGATCGTGTTGTCCGGCGGGTGGAGCGTGCCGGTGGCGCCGTTCCAGTCGCCGTAGCCGGCGTACTGGGTGGTGCCGTTGAAGCCGGCGAGGCGCGGGTCGAAGTCGACCTTGTAGACGACCGAGGGCTGGCCGAGGTACTCGATGCCGTAGTTCTCGAGCCGCGGGTCGACGAAGTGGTCGTCCTCGCGGTCGTACTGGTAGCTGGCGTTCTCGTCGCGCTCGAGGCTGACCTCGATGTAGGCGGTCAGCGGGGCGCGGGCGAGGACCTCGGGCGACAGCAGCAGCGTCGCGAACTCGTTCTTGTTGCCGACCGGGGTCGCGGCGGTGACGGCGTCGAGGTCGTTGAGCGCCGCGTACATCATCGCGTCGGGGTGGTCGGCGCCGTTCTCGAACTGCAGCAGGTCGTTGCGCGGCGGGTAGTAGCTGATCCCGCCCTGCGGATCGAAGCGGCCCTTGTCCGACTGGAAGGTCTGCGGCGACGGGCAGGTCTTGGTGTCGACCGAGATCGTCTCGTGCTCCGAGGCGGTCAGCGGCCGGCAGTAGTAGTTCTCGGCCGAGCTGGTGTTCTCGTGCCAGCCGAGCGACTCGAGGTCCTGGACGTCGTCGTCGTGGAAGATGATCTTCGGGTAGGTCTTGCCGCGGCGGTGCGCCCAGACCGGCAGCACCGACGGGCGCGGGCCGTACGGCGCGCGCCAGCTCGACAGGAAGTCCCAGCGGCCGCCGCGGTTGCCGATGCCGAACTTGCCGGTCGCCTGGGTGACCAGCACGTCCTGCACGAACTTGCCGTCCTTGTCCTCGAGCCAGATCGCGATCTGGACCTCGGGGACCGGCTTGTAGTGGAACTCGACGAGGATCGGCTCCTCGGCGCCCGCGTCACGGACGGGCGTGAGGGCGATCCCGAGCGCGAGGGCGATCATCGGGGCGGGGGTGCGAAAGCCAATCACGCGGCCAGCATATCATGGTCGCTCGAACGGTCGTTTCCTCCGCTCCTGGAGCTCCAGAGGGGCGTGTGGCGGACGGTCGCAGCCAGGCTGCGTGATACGCGCAGGGTCGACCGACCCGCGGGTGAGGGCCTCTCGTACGATGTTCCCGGCGCGAGTGCGCTGGATCATCGCGGCGGCCGTAGGGCGCGCCGTAGAGTAGTTCCGGCGTGTCCGCGAGGGTGGCACAGACCGGCTGTGGAGGTGTGCCAGGGCTCGCCCGGCGGGCGCTGTTCGCCGTGGCGGTCGGGTCCGCGGCGTTGACCTGCGGTCCCCGCCAGGGCCCGCAGGCCGCCGCGCCGGCGAGCGGGGCCCCGAGCCCGCTGCCGGGCGGACCGGCGCCGCCGCGCTCGGGGCTGCTGCTGCCGGGGCTCATGGCCTCGTGGGCGCCGCCGACGCTGACGGCCGGCGATTCGCAGGCGCTCGCGGCCGCGTTGACGGAGTACCCGGCGATCGAGCTGCTGCTCGGGCCGGGGCTCACGGGCGCCGGGGCCCGGCTCGGGTCCGCGCTGGCCCACCTGAGCCCGACGACGCGGGTGACGAGCGTCCGCACGGCGGATCAGGCCGGGATCGTCGACGATCCCGCGAAGCTGGTCGCCACGAGAGAGTCGGGCGCCGGGCGGCCGCGCTACCGCGCCGAGGGGCTCAAGATCCAGGGGACATGGCTCAAGCGACATGACCCGGAGGCGCAGGGGATCGTCAGCGTCGACGCCGCGGCGGTCGAGCTGGCGGCTTGGCGCGCGCTGCCGGCGGCGGCGGTCGGCGGCTGCGACCCGGCGTTCCGCGCGCTCGCGGAGGCGCAGGAGCAGGGGCTCGCGCAGCTCGAGGGCTTCCTCAACCACGCCGACGCGCTGCTGTGGCGCTACTACAGCGCGGAGCTCAAGGCGTTCGTGCCGGAGATCCAGGCCGAGCTCGGGCGCTACGCCGACGCGGCGCCGCCGGGCGACGCCGACGCGCGCGCGCAGCACGAGTGCGGGCAGGCGTACCTCGGCTACGTGAAGCCGTACGTCGGCTGCGCGGCGGACAGCCGCTGCCCGGTGGCGCCGCGGGTGGTGCTGTCGGCCGGCGGGGCGCGGATCGCCGCCGCCGAGCCGCCGCTCGCGGTGTCCGACCGCTGCCCGGTGCTGATCGGCCGCGATGTCCCGAGCGAGCTGCGGCAGCTGGCGGTCGACGCCGCGGAGGCCGCGGCCGGGGCGCTCGACGGCGGCTGGTCGACGCTGGCCGACCGGCTCGGGGCGATCCCCGAGGTCCATGCTGGCCTCGAGGACATCTGTTCGCCCCGCCGCTGGCGCTTCGCCGCGGCGGACCTCGAGGAGGCGCGCGCGCGGCTGGGCCGGATCGGCGAGGCGCTCGCCAGCCCGGAGCTGGCGCGGCCGCAGTCGCGCTGGCGCGTCGAGGTCGCGCCGCTGCACGTGCCCGGCGCGGGGACGATGCGCCAGCTGGCCCGCTTCGAGGCCGGCGAGGGCTCGATCAACCACACGATCGGGGCCGAGGCGCGGGCGCTGCGCGAGTTCGTGCTGTCCCGCGCGCTCTGTCGCTCGGGACATGACCCGAGGCCCCTGGCGGTGCTGGTCGCCGACGCGTCGAGCGGGGCGGCGCGGTTCTTCGGCTACCTGTACGCCGAGGAGCTGGCGTGCGGGGACCTGCCGCCGGCGGGCTGAGGCGCGGAGCCGGTGGCAGGGGGGGCCGCGCGGTCCGCAGCGCTACGCCCCCTCGATCACGCCCACCACGCGCAGCCCCGGGATCAGCTCGGCCGGCTTGCCGAGCTCGATCACGACCTCGAGGATCTTCGTATCGATCCGCTCGACCGGGTCGTCGGTGCGGATGTTCTTGCGGCCCATCCGGCGCCCGATCTCGACCACCTTGCCGGGGAAGCGGCGGCCGGGGAACGCGTCTGCCGTCACGTGGGCCGGGGAGCCGAGCTTCAGGCGGCCGATGTCGCGCTCCTCGACGTCCATGCGGACGCGGAGCACCCGCGTGTCGCCGACGATCACCGCCTCGCTGTTGCCGGGGTTGTAGTACTCGCCGGCGCGGACCTTCACGGCCAGCACCTCGCCGGCGACCGGGCTGCGGATCGTCAGGCGCTCGAGCTGGGCCTGCGCCTGGTCGCGGCGGGCCTGCGCGGCGCTGACGCGCGCGCGGGCGGCCGCGACGTCCTCGCGGCGCGATCCGGCGAGGGCGGCCGAGCGGCGCGCGTCGGCTGCCCGAAAGGCCATGTCGTCGGCCTCGGCCGTGCGGCGGGCGCGGTCGAGCTCGTCCGGGGTCGCGGCGCCGCCGGTCGCCAGCTTCTCGGCGCGCTCGCGGGCCCCGCGGGACAGCTCGGCGCGGGCGCGGGCGGCCTCGGCCTCGGCCTCGGCGGCGTCGATGTCCTGGCGGCGCAGGCCCTTGAGGGTGCGGGTCAGCTCGGCGTCGGCGGCGGCGAGGTCGGCGTCGGCGGCGGCGAGGACCGCCTGCTCGAGCGCCGACTCGAGCTCGAGCAGCGGCGCGCCGGCCACGACCGGGTCGCCCTCCTTGACCCGCACCGCGGCGATCCGGCCGGGCACCTGGCCGGCTACCTTGATCTCGCGGTCGGCGGGCTCGACGATCCCGTTGCCGGCGACGCCGGTCGCCGCGGGCAGCTCGACGCGGACGTCGACGCCGGTCGGCGAGGGCACCTCGGCCTGGGCCGCGGCGACGTCGCTCTGGCGCGGGGTCGTCGGCGGGCCGCCGGTCGCGCTGCGCAGGACGAACAGCAGGAGGCCCGCGGCGACCAGCGTCGCCAGGCCGCGGGAGAGCAGTTTACGCGTCATCGTGTCCTCTCTCGACCATCCGACCGTCCTCGATGTGGAGGATCCGGTCGGCCAGGTGGAAGATCCGGTTGTCGTGCGTCACCACGATCACCGTGCGGCCCTGCTCGCGCGCCAGCGTGCGCAGGAGCTCGGTGACCTTGAGGCCGTTCTCGGCGTCGAGCGCCGCGGTCGGCTCGTCGGCGAGGATCAGCGGCGGGCCGCCGGCGAGGGCGCGGGCGATCGCCACGCGCTGACGTTGCCCTCCGGACAGGTCGCGCGGCTTGCGGTCGGCCTTGTCGGCCAGGCCGACCTCGGCGAGCAGCTCGCGCGCGTGCCTGCGCGCGAGGCCGGGCGGTTCGCCGCGCAGCTGCAAGAGCAGCGCGACGTTCTCGAGCGCGCTCAGCGAGGCGATCAGGTTGTGGCCCTGGAACACGAAGCCGATGTACGACAGGCGCAGGTCGGGCAGCGCGGACTCGGGGCGGCCGGACACCGGCTCGCCGAACAGGCGGACCTCGCCGGCGGTCGGGGTCAGCACGCAGCCGAGGATCGACAGCAAGGTCGTCTTGCCGCTGCCCGAGGGGCCGGCGAGCATGACGAACTCGCCGGGGTCGACGCGCAGGCTGACGCCCTTGAGCGCGCGGAAGGCGGTCGGGCCGGAGCCGTAGGTCTTGACGAGGTCGCGGACCTCGACGGCCGCGGCGGGGGCGTGGACGGGCGCGTTCATCGGAACACCATCCCGGGCTCGACGCTGCGCAGGCGCAGGAGCGCGAGCCCCGAGGCGAAGATGCACATGACGATCATCAGGACGACGGTGCCGGCCGAGAGCTGCCACGGGAGGACGAGGGCGAGCTGCGGGGACCGGATCCGGTCGGCGACGAAGTTGACGAGCGCGAGGCCGACGAGCGAGCCGACGAGCGCGTAGGCGACGGCCTGGACGACGAGCAGGCGCGCGAGGTCGCGGGTGGTCGCGCCGATCGCCTTGAGCGTGCCGAACTCGCGGACGTTGTCGAGGACCGCGGAGAACATCGTCAGGGCGACGATCACGAAGCCGATCACCAGGCCGAACACGGCCGAGATCCCGAGCGTCAGCCCGATCGAGGTGCGGGTGAGGATGTAGCGGAGGATCGACGCGCGGTACTCGTCCCGCGTCATCACCTTGACGTCGACGAGGCGGTCGCGCAGGGCCGCGGCGACCCGCTCCGGGTCCGCGCCGGGGGCGACGCCGACGAGGCCGAAGCTGGTCTGATCGGACGGGGTGCGCAGGATCTGGCGGGCGAGCGCGTAGTCGGCGAACGCGTACGACGGGCCGAACGGGATCAGGCCCCAGGTGAAGCCGCCGACGACGACCTTCTTGCCGCCGAGCTCGCGCGCGCTGCCGGGGTTGAGGCCGCCGTACTTGGCGCGGTCGGCGGTCTCGAAGAACATGACGTCGGGCAGGCGCAGCGCCTGCGGGTCGCCGACGACGACGTTCCACGGGCCGCCGCGGAGGTCGGGCGTCTTGACGCCGACGACCTGGACCGCCTCGGCGCCGCCGTTCGGCAGGACCAGCGTCGAGGCGCCGAACAGGAGCGGCTCGGCCCAGGCGACGCCGGGGACGACGCGCGCCTGCACGACCGCGGTCTCGGGGATCGGCTTGCCGGCCTGGAACGCCTCGGTGCCCGGCGGGGTGATGAAGATGTCGGCGCCCGCGTTGACGACGTACATCTCGTTCTTGTAGATGAGCCCGAGGAAGGTGCCGACCTGCTGGTTCGACAGCAGGACGGCGAACACGACGCCGGCGAGCGTGCCGAGCAGCTTGAGCTTGTCGTGCAGCATCATCGCCACGCCGACGCTCGCCAGCGTGCGCCAGCGCAGGACGAAGCCGGGGCGGCGGCGGATCGGGGCGGCGAGGGTCATCGCGCGGCCTCGCTTTCGGACATGTCCGCGGGGACAGCGTCGCGGCGGACCGCCGCGAAGGCGATGTCGCCGAGCGGACGTCCGGCGGCGATCCGCAGCGAGACGCGGGCGAGCGCGAGGTCGGCGTCGGCCTGGATCCGCGAGATCTCGGCGGCGAGGGCGTCGCGCTCGGCCTGCGTGACCTCGAGGTAGAGGCCGGCGCCGGCGGCGTAGCGCTCGCGCGCGAGCCCGAGCGCGAGGGTCGAGGTCTCGCGCTCGACCCGCGCGGCGCGGGCCTTGGTCAGCGCGGCGCGGACCTGATGCCACGACTGGTGGACCTGATCGTAGGCGGCCTGACGGGCCCGGTCGGCGCGGACCTCGGCGAGCGCCGTCTGGCTCTTCTGCGCGCGCAGCTGCGGGATCGCGGCGAGGTCGAAGCGCCAGCTCAGGTTGAGGGTCGCCGAGGCGATCGCGTAGCGGCCGAGGAAGCCGGTCGCGTTGGTGAAGCGCTGGTTGGCCGAGGCGGACAGCGAGGGGTAGAGCACGCCCTTGGCGGCGGCGTAGCTGGCCCGAGCGGCCGCGGTCTCGGCCGCGGCGGCGCGGACCGAGGGGACGGCGGACAGGTCGTCGCCGGTCCAGCTGGCGAGCGGGGCCTCCTCGCCGAGGGTGACCTCGAGGTCGACGGGGCCGTCGTCGGGCGGGAGGCCGGTCAGCGAGTTCAGGCGCTGGCGGGCGACGGCGAGGCCGTACTCGGCGTCGGCGATGGTCTTGCGCACGCGCTCGAGCTCGACCTCGGCGCGCTTGCGGTCGAGCTCGGAGGCGACGCCGGCGCCGGCGCGGCGATCGAAGAGGTCGAGGTTGTCGCGCGCGGCCTGCTGCGCGGCCCGGGCGGAGCGCAGGACCGCGTCGGCGGCGATCAATTGGAAGTAGGCCTGGGCGACCGCGAGCTGGACCGACTGCTCGGTGGCGGCGAGCCGGGCCTCGCCGGCGACGAGGTCGGCCTTCGCGGCGGAGACCTGCAGCCACGCGCCGACCTCGACGAGCGGCTGGGTCAGGCTGATCTGCGCGTCGAGCTGGTCGTACGGGGTGATGATCCGGGTGACGGGGCTCGCCGGGTCGCTGCCCGGGATCGTCACCTTGACCTCGTACTGGTTGCGCGCGTAGGAGCCGGTGACCGCGAGCGTCGGGGTCAGGTCCCAGCGGGCCTGGTCGAGCCGGTGGCGGCGCTGCTCGGCGGTGACGACGGCCTCGCGGCGGTCGACGTTGTGCTGCTGGGCCGCGCCGAGGAATTCGCCGAGCGGCTGCAAGGCGGCGGCCGGCCGCGGCGCGGCGAACAGAGAGATGGCGAGGGCGGCGAGCGCCGCCGGACGTCCGCGCGACATGGAATCACTCCGGGGAGGGCGAGCGGTCGGGGCTGCAGCCGTCCCACAGGACGGCGACGAGGCTGCGCAGGTAGGTGGGGAGCGGCAGCGGCAGCTCGTCCTGGGCCCGGAGGACGAGCTCGAAGAAGACGTACTGTTGAACGCTGCCCATGAAGATCCGGGCGAGGATCTCGGGGTCGACGCGGCGGAGCCGGCCGAGCCGGATCTCCGCCTCGAAGTAGGCCGCGAGCCGCTTGAGCGCCCGCAGCGGCGGCGGGTTCGGCTGGGCGAGCTCGGGCGGCAGGCCGCTCGCGCCGGTGTTCGACCAGCCCATCATCATCAGCGGCATCAGCCGGCGCATGAACTCGACCGCGGCGCCGGCGATCTCGGTCAGCTGCTCGCGCAGCTCGCCCTGGCCGACGCGGTCGGGGAGGGTGTTCGTCCAGTCGATCGCCTCGAGCTGCGGGCGCATCGCGGCGTGGAACAGCTCCGATTTGCTGCGGAAGCGGTTGAAGATGGTGCCCTCGCTGACGCCGGCCCGCTCCGCGACCTCGGCCGTCGTGGCGGCGAAGCCGCGCTCGAGGAAGACCGCGCGCGCCGCGTCGATAATGGTCTCGTCCTTGATGGAGATCGGGCGGGGCATCGCGTGGAGGGGTTAATAAATGAGTGCTCACTTTATAAATGAGGGGCGGGCGCGGCGCCAGGACGGCCGCACGGGGAGGGGCCGTGAGTTGGCTCTGGAGGCGTCCTCGCGGGCGTGCGCGGGGTCGCGCGCGCGAACGGGCGTGCACCCACGTGCGTCGGCGAGGCGCAGGGCGAGGGGTAGAGTCGAGGTCGCATGATCTTCGCAGGCAAGAACGTGGTGATCCTCGGTGCGACCGGCGTCGTCGGCTCGGGCGTCGTTCGCAAGTTCCTCGACGCGGGCGCGGCCGTCGTCGGGGTGTCGCGCAGCGCCGACAAGCTGATGCGGCTGCGCGAGGCGGTGAAGATCGGGGTCGAGGAGCCGTTCCAGGGGATCGTCGGCGACTTCCGCGACGAGGTGTCGGCGGCCGAGGTGCGGCGGGCCGTCGGCGCGGCGCTCGGCGACCGGGCGATCGATCACGTGGTGTCGGCGCAGGGGTTCGTCAACTTCGCGGCGCCGCCGACCCAGGCGCCGATCGAGGCGCTCAAGGGGGCGCTCGACGACGGGCTGTACAACAACCTGCTGGCGGCCAAGGCGTTCCTGCCGGGGCTCAAGGGGCGCGAGGGGTCGTCGTTCACGCTGGTCAGCGGCGGGCTGTCGCATATCCCGCCGCCGAACCCGTCGCTGTGGCTCGGCACCGTCAAGAACGCGGCGATCAACGCGCTGACGCTGGCGCTCGCGGCCGAGACCGCGGCTGACAAGGTCCGCGTCAACACGATCTGCATCCACTTCGGGGTCGCGCCGGTCGGCGGCAGCAAGAATCAATTCGGGATGCCGTCCGACGGCGACACGCTGCGCCTCGCGCCGGCGTTCCTCGGGGTCGCCCGCGGGTCGCAGAAGGGGCAGCTCGTCTGCCTGTCGTCGTGGGCCGACGCCGACCGGCTCGGCGCGTAGCGGGCGCGCCGCAGTCGCCGGGCCGGATGTCTCTCCGGGCAGGTTCTGCGCGAGGTCGGCGCGCGGATCCGCGGGCGTGAGGATGCGTCCGCCTGTGCGGGCCCGATGCGGCAAAACGGGCCTCCGGCGGGTCCGGAGCGGGGGGCGGACCGCCCACGGTCTGCACGCGGGTCGCGGAATCGCTCGCCGCTCGTCCGCTTTCCGCGCGTTCTTCGCTATGCTCCCCGGCCATGTCCACCCCCCGGATCTTGCCGCAGCGGGCGCGCGTCGTCGTCATCGGCGGCGGCATCATCGGCTGCTCGGTCGCGTATCACCTCGCCCACATGGGCTGGAAGGACGTCGTGCTGCTCGAGCGCGACCGCCTGACGTCGGGCACGACGTGGCACGCGGCGGGGCTGATGGTGACGTTCGGCTCGCTGTCGGAGACGTCGACGGAGATGCGCAAGTACACGCGCGACCTGTACGCGCGGCTCGAGGCCGAGACGGAGGTGTCGACGGGGCTCAAGCAGGTCGGGTTCATCGAGCTGGCGTGCGAGCCGGACCGGCTCGAGGAGTACCGCCGGGTGTCGACGTTCAACCGGCACTGCGGGATCGACGTGCTCGAGATCTCGCCGGGCGAGGTCCGCGACCTGTTCCCGCTGGCGCGCGTCGACGACGTGCTCGCCGGGTTCTACGTGAAGGACGACGGGCGCGCCGATCCGGTCGGCGTGACGATGGCGCTGGCGAAGGGGGCGCGGCAACAAGGCGCGCTGATCTGCGAGGGGGTGCCGGCGATCGGGATCGTGAAGCGGCGCGGCGCGGTCGCGGGGGTCGAGACGCCGTACGGGACGATCGAGGCGGAGTACGTCGTCAACTGCGCGGGCATGTGGGCGCGGCAGATGGGGGAGAGGATCGGGGTCAACATCCCGCTGCAGGCGGCCGAGCACTACTACCTGATCACGGACCGGATCCCGGGGCTGTCGCCGACGTGGCCGATCCTCGAGGACCCGGGCTCGTACGGCTACTACCGCGAGGAGGTCGGCGGGCTGATGGTCGGGCTGTTCGAGCCGGTGTGCGCGCCGTGGCGGATCCAGGGGATCCCGGAGGACTTCTCGTTCGGCGACCTGGCGCCCGACTGGGACCGGATGGGGCCGTACCTCGAGAAGGCGATGAGCCGGATCCCGGCGTCGCTCGAGGCGGGGGTGCGCAAGTTCTTCTGCGGGCCCGAGAGCTTCACGCCGGACCTGCGGCCGATCGTCGGCGAGGCGCCCGAGCTCAGGAACTACTTCGTGTGCGCGGGGCTCAACTCGATCGGGATCCTGACCGGCGGCGGGCTCGGGCGGGTGGTCGCGCACTGGATCGTCCACGGGCGGCCCGACGTCGACGTGACCGGGTTCCACATCGACCGGCTGCACCGGTACCAGGCGAACCCGGAGTACCGCCGCACGCGCACGGTCGAGTCGCTCGGGATGGTGTACCAGTGCCACTACCCGACGCGGTCGATGCAGACGGCCCGGATGGCGAAGGTGTCGCCGATCCACGCGCGCCTGGCGGCCCGCGGGGCCTATTTCAAGGATGTCAGCGGGTGGGAGGGGGCCGACTGGTACGCGCCGCAGGGGGTGGAGCCGAAGGTCGAGACGCTGTCGTGGGGCCGGCAGAATTGGTGGCCGTACTGGCAGGCGGAGCACGAGGCGACCAGGAACGGGGTGATCCTGATGGACATGTCGTTCATGGCGAAGTTCCGCGTGCAGGGGCGCGACGCGGGGCGCGTGCTCGACTACGTGTCGGCCAACTCGGTCGACGGGCCGGCGGGGCGGATCACGTACACGCAGTGGCTGAGCGAGGGCGGGACGCTCGAGGCCGACCTGACGGTGACGAAGCTCGACGAGGAGGAGTTCTGGGTGGTCGCGTCGGACACGGCGCACTGCCACGTGCACACCTGGCTGAAGCGACACATCGGCGAGGCGCACGCGTTCGTGACCGACGTGACGTCGGGCTACGCGCAGATCAACGTGCAGGGGCCGCGGTCGCGCGCGCTGATGCAGGCGGTGACGACGGCGGACCTGTCGAACGAGGCGTTCCCGTTCCGCGCGGCGCGCGAGATCGACGTCGGGTTCGCGCGGGTGCTGTGCGTGCGGATCACGTACCTCGGCGAGCTGGGCTACGAGCTGTACGTGCCGGCGGAGCAGGCGCTGCACGTGTACGACCGGCTGGCGGCGGCGGGGGAGCAGGTCGGGCTGCGCCACGCGGGGCTGAAGGCGCTGGCGAGCCTCCGCATGGAGAAGGGCTACCGCGACTACGGGCACGACATCGACAACACGGACTCGGTGCTCGAGGCGGGGCTGGGGTTCGCGGTCGACCTGAAGAAGCCGGGCGGGTTCCTCGGGCGCGAGGCGGTGCTGGCGAAGAAGGCGGCGGGCCCGCTGACGCGGCGGCTGCTGCAGGTGCTGGTGAAGGATCCGGAGCCGCTGATGTTCCACGCCGAGGTGGTGCGGAGAAACGGACGTCCGGTCGGGTACGTGCGGGCGGCGTCGTACGGGTTCACGCTCGGGGGGGCGGTCGGGCTGGTGATGGTCGAGGCGGGGGAGCCGATCGATCAGGCGTATCTCGACCGCGGGTCGTGGGAGGTCGAGATCGCGGGGAAGTCGTATCCGGCGGTGGCTTCGTTGCGGCCGCTTTATGATCCGGACAACGTGCGGGTGAAGGGGTGAGGCGCGGGGATCGTGGGGGCGCGAGGGGGCCGATCCGGGGGCGCGGGGCCCAGCAAGGTCGGGTGGGCGCGTCCCCGGGGCGGCGAGTCGGGTCCCTCGCTCTCGGCGGGTTCCCCCCCATGGCCGTGCTCGGCGGCTCGCGTGCACGACGGTGTCCAGGCTCGAAGACCATGTTTCAAGAGACATGTCTCGAGTGCGCATCAGGCCGCCTGCGCGCGCGCCATGGGCTCCGCCCCGCCGGCGTCCCAATCGCCGCCCCGGGGACGCGCTCCGAAAGCCCGGGTGGGCCCCGCTCTGCGGTGCGCGATGAACCTCGTGCCGCCGGAGGCCCGGGTGACGTGGGCATGAAGAACGGTCCGCGCTCACCGGCGGTTACTTCCGGGGGGACGGCGTCGCGCTGGTTCGTCGCCGAGTGTCTCGGCATCGTTTCCCCGTCGCAGGGCTGAGTCTCGCGGGACCTCGCACCGCTGCGTGGCCGAGGGGCACTCCGCGTGGCGGCGCGGGGGCTGTGGTGGGGAGAGGAGCGGGGCTGGTCGCGGATGTCGAGGTTGTGGCGGTGGGGCGGCAATGGTGGTGAGAAGAGCGGGGCTGGTCGCGGATGGCGAGGTTGTGGCGGCGGGACGGACGTGGTGCGGCGAAGAGCGGGGCTGGCTGCGGATGTCGAGGTTGCGGCGATGCGGTGGCAGTGGTGGTGAGAAGAGCGGGGCTGGTCGCGGACGTCTGAGGTTGCGGCAGTGGTGCGGCGAAAAGCGGGGCCCGCCACGGTCTCCGCGGGGCGGACCCAGCGCGGCGCACGGGACGCAGGCGGGGGGGACCCATGGCGCGCGCGCAGGCCCCTGTCGTTCGCACGGGCGAAAGTCCCTGTCCGGAGGGACATGACTTCGAAGCCAGAGAGGGGCCGAGCACGGCCATGGGGGGGAACCCGACGCCCGCGAGGGACCTGCTGCGCCGCGCCGGGTCCGCCCCTCCAAGAACCGTCGAGGCCCCGCGTCTCCGAGCCGGAGGAGAGGCGGTCAGAAGAAGCGAGTCGACTCGGTGCGCCGCAGGGCGGAGACGGGGGTGTCGACCTCGACCTCGTCGGTCGGGATGAACTTCGGCCGGTCGATGCAGAGGAAGCTCTGCTCGATGTCGGTCGGGTTCTCGTAGCGGTGCGGGAACCCGCGCGGCCATGTGTGCGCGGTCCCGGCGGCGACCGGCTCGCCCTGCAGGAGCAGCCCGTCGCCGAGCACCAGCTCCGACTCGTCGAGGTGGTGATGCACGTGGGTCGGCAGCACCGTGTGCGGGAAGATCCGCTCGCGGTAGACCCCGCACTCGCTCGTCTCGAAGGCGATGTCGATGTGGCCGAACGACTTGGTCTCGGTGACGAACTCGAAGTCGTCGCGGTCGCGCCGGATCTCGAGCGTCGGCACGGCCGCGCCGGACAGGGCGACCAGCTTGGACAGCCGGACCTCGACCGCCTCGACCTGTGCGCGGGGCACGTCCTGGCTCGGGGGCAGCAGCAGCCACCCGGCGATCGCCTCGGCGGCGCTCTCGAGCAGGTGGAAGCGGGCGGCGACCATCACGAACCGCAGCTCGCCGAGGATCCGCGAGTAGTCGATCGTGCGGGTGAGGCGGCCCTCGCGGGCGGCGGTGCGGGCGTCGAAGTGCAGGGTGACGTCGAGCTCGACCGGCTGGAGCGTGTGGCGCTCGTGGCCGAACAGGCCGACGATGCAGTCGAAGCGCATCTGGCGGAGGGAGAGGCGATCGAGGGGGCGTGTCATGCTACCGAGAGTCCTCCGTCGACGCGGAGCGTCTGGCCGGTCACGTAGGGCGCCGTGGCGAGGAAGACGACGGCGCGGGCGATGTCCTCGGGCGAGCCCTCGCGGCGCAGCGGGGTGCGCCGGAGGATGTCCTCGCGCTGGGCGTCGGTGGTCTCGCCGCCGATCGCCACGGGGCCGGGGGCGACGGCGTTGACGCGGACGGCGGGGCCGAGCTCGAGCGCCCAGGCGCGGGTGAGCTGCTCGAGCGCGGCCTTGCTGGCGAGGTAGTGCGAGAAGGCGTGCGTGGTCGTGTACGCGTGCGACACGGCCATGTCGGTGATGTTGACGACGCAGCCGGCGGCGGCGCGCAGGCACGGCAGGAGCGCCTGGGTCAGGAAGAAGGGGGCGCGGAGGTTGACGGCGAGCATCGCGTCGAAGCGCTCGGGCGTGATGTCCTCGAAGGCGAGGTGCTCGTAGGCGGCGGCGTTGTGGACGAGCAGGTCGAGCGCGGGGTGACGCTCGCGGACGAAGGCGGCGAGCGCTTCGGGGCCCGCGGGGTCGGCGAGGTCGGCGAGCGCGACCTCGGCGCGTCTGCCTGCGGCGCGGAGCTCGTGCGCGAGGGCGTCGGCGGCCGTGCGCGAGCGGCGGGCGTGGACGATGACGTCGAAGCCCACGGCGGCGAGGGCCCGCACGGTCGCGGCGCCGAGACGGACGGCGCCCCCGGTGACGAGTGCGAGGGGCATGCGTCGCAATACCATGGACCGGGCGGCCCGCCAACGAAGGCGGCGTCCGGGCCGGCGGAGGCGGTCGCGGCGACGCGGCGCGGGGCGGCGGCGACGGAGCGGGGCGGCGCCGGGAGCTGCGCCTTGGGTCAGGTCGTTCGCGGGCCGGGGTCCGCGGCCGGGGCGGAGCGGGGCGGCGGCGACGGAGCGGGGCGGCGCGGGGAGCTGTGCCTTGGGTCAGGTCATTCGCGGGCCGGGGTCCGCGGCCGGGGCGGCGCGGCGGCGACGGATCGGGGCGGCGCGGGGAGCTGCGCCTTGGGTCAGGTCGGGGCAGGCCGGCGCCGAGGGGTCAGGCGGCGAGGGCGCGCATGAACGCGTCGGTCGCCTCGTCGAGGGGGAAGTAGGACTCGATCCGGAGCTCCTCGGCGGTCACGTCGAGCGGCGTCCCGAGCGTCGTGAGGGTCGTGAAGAAGCGGACCTCGGCGCCGTCGGGGGCGCGCAGGTGCAGGGGGAGGGCGATCGGCGGCGCGTCGCCGAGGCTGGGTTGGCGGAGGCGATCGGGGATCCCGGGGTAGGCGAGCACGGTGTCGCGGAGGGCCCGCAGGCCGCCCTCCCTCGGGTCGGCGGCGGCCTCGCGGTGCAGGCGCTCGGCGATCGCGGCGGCGAGGGTGGGCCAGTCGACGAGCACGTGGCGCAGGCCCTCGGGGTGGAACAGGGCGTGGACGACGTTGGCGAGGACGATCGACGGGGGGCGGAGCGGGGCGAGGAAGCGCGCGAACAGGCGCTGGCCGCCGGCGTTCATCCGCAGGAGGTTCCAGCCGCGGTCGAGGACCATCGCGGGGAACGGATCCTGGTGGGTGAGGATGTGGTCGAGGGCGCGGCGGACGTGGGCCATCGGGGCGGCGTCGAGCGAGGTCTCGCGGTAGACGGCGGCGAAGCCGGCGGCGCCGAGCAGGAGGTTGCGCTCGCGGAGCGGGAGGTCGAGGGCGTTGGCGAGGACGAGGACCATCTCGCGGCTGGCCCGGGCGCGGCCGGTCTCGAGGAAGCTCAGGTGGCGGACCGAGACCTCGGCGCGGTCGGCCAGCTCCTGCTGGGTGAGGCGACGCGCGAGTCGCCACTCGCGGAGCAGGGCGCCGAGGACGGGGCGGGTGGACGCGGTGAGCACGGGGTCAGGATACCCGCGCGAGGAACGGCCGGCTTTACCTGGCAGGTCATGGGCGGGGGGCGCCGGCGGGTGCATCCTGGCGGCGACCAGGAGAGAGGCTCATGTCCCGCATCACGCTCGCGCTCGTCGTCTTCCTCGTGTTCACCGGCTACTCGCTGACGGTCGTCGCCGACCGCGGCCTCGCCGATCTGCTGGCGCTCCTCGCCCAGAAGGGCTGGGCGGTGCAGCTCTTTCTCGACCTGGCGCTCGCGCTGACGATGTTCTGGATCGTCGCCGTGCCGGACGCGCGGCGGCGCGGGATCGCATTCTGGCCGTACCTGGTGCTGACGCCGATGCTCGGGTCGATCGCCCCGCTCGCGTACTTCGTGCACCGCGAGCTGCGCGCGCGCGCGCGGTGACCGGGTCCGTCAGGCCGTGCGGGTGAACATGTCGTTGACGAAGGCGATGATCGCGGCCTCGCGCGCGGGGGCGGGCAGGGCGTCGAGCAGGGCGTTGATCGTCGCCATGCGCTCGGGCAGGCCGCCGCCGCGGATCCCCGCCATGGCGAGCGCCTGCACGAGGGACTCTTCGGACATGTTCGAAAAGTCCAGCGAGCCGGCGACCTGCAGCAGCGCGGCGAGGGCCGGGTCGGGCGCGGCGCCGCGGATCTCGTCGACGGCGGCGCGCAGGTCGGCGACGAAGCGGTCGGCGACGGCGAGGTGGCCGGCGGAGATCGTCAGGTGGAGGTTGGCCGGCGAGCCGAGGCCGCCGAACTGCGGCTGGACCAGCCAGCCGCGGGCCTTCATCGCGTCGGCGAGCGGGAAGATCGGGGGGCCGCCGGCGTCCGCGGTGAAGGCGACGAGGCTCATCTCGGGCTCGCCGAGGACGCGCAGGCCGGGGATCTCGCGCAGGGCGGCGACGATCGTCCGCGTCGCGGCGAGGGTGCGGCGGGCGAGGTCGAGGTAGCCGGCGTCGCCGACGGCCCGCAGCAGCGCCCAGGTCGCGGCGAGCGGGCCGCCGGACTTGGTGCTCTGCACGGTGGTGTTGACGACGGTGTAGCCGGTCCACGCGGCGCAGGCGTAGATCTGGTGCCGGCGCAGCGCGCGGTCGCGGTAGACGATCACCGAGGCGCCCTTGGGGGCGTAGGCGTACTTGTGGAAGTCCATCGAGATCGAGGTGACCCCGGGGACAGACAGGTCGAAGGCGGGGACGCGGGCGCCGAGGCGGCGGAAGTAAGGCAGGAGGAAGCCGCCGATGCAGCCGTCGACGTGGAAGAGGAGGCCGCGATCCTGGGCGAGGGCGCCGATCTCGGCGATCGGGTCGACGACGCCGTGGGCGTAGCTGGCGGCCGAGGCGGTCAAAAGGATCGTGTTCGGGGAGATCGCCTCGCGGATCGCGGCGACGTCGGCGCGGAAGGTGGTCGGGTCGACGGGGGCCGGGACGAGGGTGACGCCGAGGTAGTGGGCGGCCTTGTGCAGCGCGGCGTGGGCGGTGACGGGGACGATCATCTCCGGGCGGGTGATGTCCGGGCGGTGCGCCCGGGCCCACTCGCGCGCGGTCTTGACGGCGAGCATCAGGCTCTCGGTGCCGCCGCTGGTGAAGGTGCCCGCGGCCTCCGGGCCGCCGCCGAGGTGCTCGGCGGCGAAGCCGACGACGTCGTTCTCGAGCTGGAGGAGGCTCGGGAAGGCGGTCGGGTCGAGGCCGTTGGTCGAGAGGAACAGGCGGTAGGCGTCGGCGGCGATCTCCCCGGCGGCCCGCTCGCCGGGGTCGTAGACGTAGGCGAAGGCGTGGCCGCCCTCGGTCGGGAGGTCGCGCGCGCGCAGGTCGGCGAGGGCGGCGAAGATCTGGTCGCGGGACGATCCGGTCTCGGGCAGCTTCATGGCGCGCCGAGGGTACCACCCGCGGGGCGGCGGCGAGCCGGGGCGCGGGGTCGCGCGGCGTCCGGGGCGCGGCCGCGCACGGGCGAGGGCGGGGCGCGGCGTCGCCCGGGGCGGCGTGGACGAGTTATCCTCGCGCCGCTCATGATCGCCCTCCGACGCTCCGCCGCCGCGCTCGTGCTCGCCTCCTCGACCCTCGTCGTCTCGACCCTCGCCGCGTCGTCCCTCGCGTGCAAGCCGTCCGGGGAGACGGCGGCGCCGGGTGGAGGCGCGCTGCACGACTCGCTGCTGGCGGTCGCGTGGGTGCAGTCGAGCGCGGAGTACGAGGCGGCGTGCCGGACGGCCTACGGGGCGGCGGCGCAGTCGCTCGAGAAGGCGCTGGCGGATCGCTCGTGGACGGCGGCGGTCGAGCAGCAGGGCGACTTCGCCGGGCTGCCGCCGGCGATCATCGTCGATGTCGACGAGACGGTGCTCGACAACAGCGCGTACCAGGCGCGCCTGATCGCCAGCGGAGGGGAGTTCGAGCCGGCGACGTGGGGGGCGTGGGTCGAGGAGCGCAAGGCGACGGCGATCCCGGGCGCGGCGGAGTTCCTGAGCGCGGCGGCGGCGAAGGGGGTGCGGGTGTTCTACATCTCGAACCGCGAGGCGGCGCAGGCCGAGGCGACGCGCGAGAACCTGGCCCGGCTCGGGTTCCCCGACGCGGACGATCTCGAGACGTTCTACTTCCGCGACGCAGGCCGCGGGTGGAAGGACAAGAGCCCGCGCCGCGCAGAGGTGGCGAAGACGCACCGGGTGATCTTCGTGTTCGGCGACAACCTGTTCGACTTCCAGGAGAAGGAGAAGGCGACGCTGCCGGAGCGCGAGGCGATCGTGCGCGAGAAGCAGGCGTGGTGGGGGGCGCGGTGGTTCATGCTGCCGAACCCGATGTACGGGTCGTGGGACGATGCGCTGGCGGGGTACGAGCGCGGGAAGCCGGCGGCCGAGAAGCAGCGGCTGCGGGCCGGGGCGCTCGACCGGGCGCAGTGAGGCCGGCCGCTCGCAGGCGGCGAGCGGGTGGTCGAGCCAGCGGGCGTCGGGGACGTCGGGGGTCAGGCGAGGCCGGCGAGGGCGAGGGCGACGCAGACGAGGAGGACGCCGAGCTCGAGCCGCAGCGAGGCGCGGGCGGACAGGCGCCTGCGGAGGCGCTCGCCGGCGGCGTTGCCGGCGAGGATCGTGAGCGCGAGCGCGGCGGAGCCGGCGAGGGTGCCGGCGTGGACGTGGCCGCCGAGGCCGTAGGCGAGGATCCGGCCGAGGTGCATCGAGACGGCGGCGGCGGCGGTGGTGGCGACGAAGCGGGCGCCGCTGAGGCCGGCGGCGTGCATCAGCGGGCCGACGAGCAGGCCGGCGCTGCCGGTGGTCGCCGCGGCGGCGCCGATCGCCGCGCCGGCCGGGACGAGCGCGGCGGCGCGCGGGCGGAAGGTCCACCAGCCGAGCGCGCGCGCGAGCGCCATGGCGGTCGTCAGGACGAGCAGGGCCTGCATGAGGAGCGTCGGCAGGGCGACGGCGAGCAGACCGCCGAGCAGGCTGCCCGGCAGCGCGCCGAGCACGAAGGGGCGCGCGATCGCGCGGTCGATCGCGCGCCGGCCGAGCGCGAGCCGGTGGAGGTTGCCGACCAGCAGCGCCGGCGAGGTGAGCGCGAGCGCCTCGACCGGGGAGGCGGCGAGCGAGAGCGCGAGGACGAGCATGACGCCGCCGCCCATGCCGGCGACGGTCGTGAGACCCCCGGCCAGGAACCCGAGCGCAGCGAGCCAGATCTCCACGGCAGCACCTCCTGGGGTCGGTGTAGCCGCTGCAGGGGCATCCGGCGAATCGATTGTTTCGAGAGCCGTGATAAAGAATGGTGATGATCGAGGAGCTCCAGCACTTCCTGCGGATCGTCGAGCTCGGGACGTTCACCGGGGCGGCCCGGCGCGCGCACCTGTCCCAGCCGGCGCTGACGGCGTCGATCCAGCGGCTCGAGCAGGCGTTCGGGGCGCGGCTGCTGATCCGTGGACCCGGCGGGGCGACGCCGACGGCGGCCGGGGCCGCGCTGGTGCCGCACGCGCGCGCGGTGCTGGCCGGGATCGAGGACGCGCGCCGGGCGGTCGCCGAGATCGAGGGGCTGCACGCGGGCGAGGTCCGCGTCGGGGCGAGCGCGACGGCCTGCACGTACCTGCTGCCGCCGACGCTGGCGGCGTTCCGCGCGGAGCACCCGAAGATCCGGTTCCTGCTGCGCGAGGCGACGCCCGACGAGGTGCTCGAGGCGCTCGATCGCGGAGCGCTGGATCTGGGGGTGATCTCGACGGATCGCGGGGAGCCGTGGTTCGTCGATCAACTCATATTAATCGCTTCGCCGGAGTTGCGGGCGCCGACGCAGGCGCCGTTCGTGACGTTCGGGAGAGGATCGACGTCGCGGGCGCTGCTCGAGCGGCACTTCCCGGAGGCGGAGATCGTGATGGAGCTGGGGAGCATCGCGGCGGTGAAGGGGAACGTGCGCGCAGGGATCGGGATCGCGCTGGTCGGGCGCTCGGCGGTCGAGCACGATCTGGCAGCCGGGAGGCTCGTCGAGGTGGCGGACCCGCGGACGCCGATCCCGCGGCCGTTCCACCTGGTCCACCGCGGGGTCGAGCGGCTGGCACCGGCGGCGGCCAGGCTGCGCGAGAGGCTGCTCGCGCGGCGGGGCGGGCTTCCTGGGGGCGCGTAGGGCAGCTTGCCGAAGGCGGCTCACAGCGGGCCGGGCATGCGGGGTGGCGCGCGTCGTTGGCCCGATGGTGTCGACTTCGTCGCCCCCATCGGACCATCCGATACGCGCCACCCCGCATGCCCGGCCCGATGCACGCCGACTTCGTGATCTGCGTCGCACCTGGTCCGTCGCTCCGGTCGAGGCCCGCGCAATGCGACGACCTGCGCCGAGAGACGGTCGCTCGTCCCTCGCGCCCGGCTCTCGGCCCCCTCCAGGCCCATCCAGGTGCTCGATGTCGGACCGCGGCGAGTGTCGATGAGGGGGCGGCGGACACGGCGGGGCTCGATGTCGGACCGCGACGGGTCGCGCGGGGACGGCGGAGAATTGCGACGAGCTTGGAGGATCGAGATGTCTGGAAGGACAGCCGGGTGGAATCGAAGGTCAAGTCGTCGGAATGGGTGGAGGCGATCGGCGGGGTCCGATATCGAGGAGCCGGCTGGGCCTTTCGGGAGGGCCGCGAGCCGGGCGCGAGGGACGAGCGGCCGTCTCGCGGCGTGGGCCTGCGCGTCACGACGAGCGCGGATCGAGCGAGGGACCCGCAGGCAAGGGCCCGATGCGAGCTGCCTCCGGCAAGTTGCCCGGCGCGGGCCCCCTCTACGTGCACGTCCCGGGGGGCATACCGCACATGCCGGCGCCGGCGCAGGTGCCGCTGACGCACTCCGCGTCGAATCGGCAAGGTTCCCCGCTCTCGAGTGATTGCGGGCAGTACGACTTCCCGCACTCGTTCGGATACCCCGCCTCGCGCTGCGTGTGCGACGGCAGCAGCACCACCCCGGAGGGGTCCGTGTCGTCCGTCGAGGCCGCCGGGCCCGAGCGCGGGCCCGACGCGCGCTCCCACATGCGCACGAACGCGTCCGCCGAATTGCGCAGCGGCCCGGTGTCCGTCCCGAGCAGATCGAGGTCCGCCAGCAGGTCCGCGAGCAGCCCGATGTGCCCGAGTCCGACCTGGTCGAAGTCCGTCCCGAGCGGCGGCGGGCCCGACGTGCGCTCGTCGCGGGCCTGGCAGCGGCCCTCCGTCTCGAACGAGGCCGAGCACGCGTCGGGGCCGAAGCGCGGGCGGGTCTGCTGGATGAACCCGTTGAGGTCCGAGCCGAGCGCCATCGACACCTTCAGGCCGAGCCGGCCGAGGTCGTACATCTGCGCGAACGTCCGGCTCGACCCGTGGCACGAGTTCTCGACCGGCGACGGCTCGTAGGTGCTGAGCTCCTCGTGGGCCGTGCGCAGCCCGAACAGCCCGCCGGTCTCGCGCAGGATCTCGACGATCCACGCGGGCGTCGTCTTCTCCTCGCGCTGGCGATCCGCCGTCATGATCTCGCGGAAGTGCCCGTGCGAGACGTAGATCGGGTAGTAGTCGCGGGCGACCGCCAGCGCGTGGACGTCGCGGACGCCCTTCTCCGACAGGTGCGCGATGTCGATCAGCATCCCGCGGTCCATCATCGCGCCGATCAGCTGCTTGCCCTCCTCGGTCAGGCCGAGCGTGTTCTTGCAGTCGGCGTCGACGTCGAAGCCGAGCGTGACGCCGGTGCCGGTCAGGTCGCAGTCGGTGTCGATGTGGCAGTTCTCGGCGTACTGGGCGATGTGGAAGATCGAGTTGTGCGGGGCGGCGCCGCCGAAGCGGTTGTTCAGCTGGTGGACCGGCTGCAGCGTGCGCACGCCGAGCGCGTGGAGCTCGTCGAGGCCGGCCTTCCAGTCGCCGTCGCCGAGGATGTGCGAGGCCTCGACGCTGAGGACGATCGCCAGCCGATCTTCCTCGATGATCCGCCGCGCGTCGGCGGCGGTCAGCGCGATCTCGGCCCAGTCGTGAGCCTCGACGAATTCGTGGGCCATCTCGAGCTGGAGCCGGACGTCGTCCATCTCGTCGCACTGCGGGCGCTCGACGTTCTCGTCGGGCAGGGCGCGGCACAGCCAGTCGAGCGAGACCGCGGAGATGACCTCGAGGCGCAGGCCGGCCTGGTAGGCGGCGTAGAGCTGCTCCTCCCAGACCTGCTGGTGGGCGATCACGTCCCAGCGCGGCCAGCCCGAGAGGTCGGGCCAGCCGGCGGTGCGATCGGCGTGCAGGCCGGTGTCGCCGTCCGAGCCGGGGATCCGGCTGACGAATTCGCCGACGACCTCGCCGCCGCCGGGCGCGGCGATCACGGCGACGATCGGGACGAGCTGGCCGAGCTCGGCGAGCGACATGCCCTCGCAGGTGCCGAGCAGCGGCGTGAGGTCCTCGCGCAGGCGCGCGTGGTCGCCCGGGTCGCCGCCGTCGCACGGGGCGAGCGCGTCCTCGCCGGGGCCCTTGTGGCTGCCGTGGAACCAGCCGCCGCCGAACGCCTCCTCGGCGAACATGTGCAGGTGCAGGTCGGCGATGCCCGGCAGCGGCGGCGGGCCGTCGGTATCGCCGCCGGTGACGACGCCGCTGCTGCCGCCGCCGCTGCTGCCGCCGCCCTCGGTGCTCGCGGGCGGGTCGCCGTTGCAGGCGGTGACGAGCGCGAGGCTCAGCGCGAGGGGCAGCGGGGCGAATCGTGGCATCTTCGGCGGGGACGCTAGCGAGCGGCCCCGGGCCGGTCAAGGTCTTCCGCGCGGCGAGAGGCGGACGTGGACGCCGTCCCTGGGCCGCAGCGTGGTCGAGAGGGCCGGCCGGGCGGGGTGGCCTCCCAGCGCCGAGACGCGGAAGCGCTGGACGATCATCGCCAGCGCGAGCGTGCCTTCCATCATCGCGAAGTCGCGTCCGATGCACAGGCGCTGGCCGGCGCCGAACGGGATCCAGGCGAACGGGTGCGGCGCGCCCGAGCCGCGCGGGCCGTGATCGGCGAAGCGCTGCGGATCGAATCGATCGGGGTCGGACCAGACGTCGGGGTGGCGGTGGATCGTGTAGGTGAGGGCGACGACCTCGCTGCCGGCGGGGATCGGAAAGCCGTCGATCTCGTCGTCCTCGGTGGCGACGCGCGGGATGAAGTAGGCGGGCGGGCGCAGGCGCAGGACCTCCTGCAGGACCATGCGGGCGTAGGGCAGCTTCGGTAGGTCGGCGAAGCCCGGCGTGCGGCCGGCGAGCGCGCCGTCGACCTCGTCCTGCAGCGCCTGCATCACCGCGGGGTGGCGCGTCAGGTAGTCGAAGGTCCAGGTCAGCGCGATCGAGGTCGTCTCGTAGCCGGCGAGGAACAGGGTGGCGATCTCGTCGCGCAGCTGGCGGTCGTCCATGCCCTCGCCGGACTGCTCGTCGACGACGTCGAGGAGCAGCGCCAGCAGGTGGTTGTCGTCGCCCCGGTCCTTGCGCGCCGTGGTGATCAGGTCGTGGGCGATCCGGTCGAAGCGCGCGAGGTCGCGGGCGAACCTGCGCTTGCCGGGGAGCGGCAGCCAGGCCGGCAGGCCCCGCGTGGCGGCGCCGAGCATCACGTAGCCGAGGACGTAGCCCATCGCGTCGGCGACCTCCTCGAGGGTCGCGCGCGGGAGCGAGGCCCCGAACAATGTATCGACGACGACCCGCATCGTCAGGTGGTTGAAGGCCGGGAGCAGGTCGAGCGGCCGACCGTCGCGCGCGGCCGGGGCCCAGGAGGCGAGCGAGTCGTCGATCGCGCGGACCATCAGATCGGTCAGGCCGGCGAGCCGCTGGCGGTGGAATTGCGGCTGCATCATCCGCCGCTGCCGCAGCCAGAAGTCGCCCTCGCTGACGACCAGGCCGTTGCCGAGGATCGTGCGCAGTGTGTCCCAGACCGCGCCGCCCTTGCGATAGCTGGCGGCCCGGTCGCGCAGCACGTGCTGGGCGTGGCGCGGGTGGTTGAGGACGATCGCGCGGAGCGGGCCGAGGTCGAGCGAGTAGATGTCGCCGTGGCGCTCGCGGGCCGCCTCGAGGAACGCGAAGGGGCGGGCGAGCAGCGCCGGCAGGGCGCCGAGCAGCGGCCACCCGGCGGCCTGCGGAGGGGAGCGGTCGAACCAATCGTGAATGAGCGTGGTCATGGGGATCCTCGGCGCGAGGCGCTCGATCGCGCGCACAAGGCACGGTGCGCGTCTGTCGATGGAGTGTCCGCCGGGGGCGATTCAATTCACCGGCGCCCTGGCGCAGGCGACGATTCCTATCACGGCGACGGGGCGGCGAGCGCGGTGCGATCGCGGCCGGCCCGCTTGGCGGCGTAGCAGGCCCGGTCCGCGCGATCGATCAGGGCGTCGAGCGATTCACCGGCCGACCACTCGGCGACGCCGGCGGAGATCGAGACGCGCTCCGGCTCGCCCTCGCCGGCGGAGAACGGCGTAGCGACGATCCGCTCGCGCGTCCGCTCGAGCACCCGCAGCGCCGCGGAGGAGTCGGTCTCCGGGAGCAGGACGACGAACTCCTCGCCGCCCCAGCGGCCGCAGATGTCGGACGCGCGCAGGCCCGCGCGCAGGCACGCGGCGACGGCCCGCAGGACCGCGTCGCCGGCGGCGTGGCCGCGGGTGTCGTTGATCCGCTTGAAGTGATCGATGTCGATCATCGCGGCGGACAGGCGGGCGCCGTGCCGGCGGGCGCGCTCGATCTCGGCGAGGCCGACCTCGGCGAGGCTGCGTCGGTTGTGCAGGCCGGTCAGCGCGTCGCGCGTCGCCAGCTCGCGCAGGTGGGCCTCGTCGGCGGCGGCGAGCAGGCGCGCGGCGGCGTCGGCGACGAGGCCGGCGAGCAGCGCGTCGCGCGGTCGCCAGCGCCGCGGGCCGCCGTCGTGCTCGAAGCAGACGAACCCCGCGGGCGCGCCGCCGAGGATCGCGGGGGCGAGGAGCACGGCGGCGACGGCGTGCGGCGCGGCGGCGGCGAGCAGCGCGCCGAGGCGGGGGTCGCGGCGGGTGTCGGTGATCGCCAGCGCGTCGGCCCGCGCGAGGGCGGCGAGCAGCGAGGGCGCCGGGGTGATCGTCGGCCCAGGCGGCGCGATCCGCTCGGCCCGCGCGTCGTCGCCGACGGGCCGGCGCAATCGCCACACGCCGGCCCGGTCGACGCGCAGGCGGCGGGCGGCGGCCTCGGCGAGCCGGGCGAGCGCGGGGCCGGGATCACCGGCGAGGAGCGCCGGCTCGCGCTCGAGCGCGGCGAGTGCCCGGCGCTGCTCCGCGAGCTCCGCGGCGAGCTCCGCGAGGGCCCGTTCGCCCGAATGATCGCTGTCCTGCGGGCGCGTCATTCATGACAGCGTACCACGCGGGCGCCGGTGTTCACATTCATGCCGGCGGCGCGAATACGGTGATCGCCGCGGGGCGGACGATGAAGCGCGCCGGGGTGAAGGTGACGAGCTCGCCGTCGGTGTTGATCGGCCGCGGCCTGCGCGTGTGCACCTCGAACTCGGTGCAGCGGATCGTCCGCACCTCGGCCCACGTGCCGTGCGAGCCGGCGCGGAGCGAGCGCAGCATCGGCAGCAGCTTCCACACCGACTGGACCTCGAGGCTGTAGAGGTCGAGGCGGTGGTCGTCGATCGTGGCGGTCGCCTCGACGACGTTGCCGCCGCCGTAGTGGCGGCCGTTGCCGACCGAGATCTGCAGGGTGCGCACGCGGGCCTCGCCGTCGCGGGTGACGATCGTGGCGCGGAACGGGCGCGCCGACGCGAGCACGCGCGCGGCGGTCAGTGCGTAGCCGAGGCGGCCCCAGCGGCGCTTGACCTCCCGCGTCAGCTTGGCCGCGAGCTCGGCGCTGAGCCCGAGGCTGGCGACGTTGAAGAACGGGTGGCCGTTGACCTCGCCGACGTCGATCTTGCGGGTCACGCCGGCGGCGATCACCTCGGCGGCGCGCGCGAGGTCGGTCGGGATCCCGAGGGTGCGCGCGAGGTCGTTGGCGGTGCCCATCGGCAGGATCCCGAGCGGCAGGCCGGTCTCGATCAGGCCCCTCGCGGCGGCGTTGATCGTGCCGTCGCCGCCGCAGACGATCACGAGGTCGGCGCCCTCGCGGCGGCGGACGATGTCGGGCGAGACCTCGGTCGGCGAGCTGAAGGTCTCGCGCTCGACCGCGACGCCGGCGGCCGCGAGCCGCTCGAGCGCGCCGTCCAGCGGATCCGTGCCGCGGCGGGCGTTGGGATTGATCAGCATCAGGGCGCGGCGCGGCGTGCTCGGCATGCTCGTCCTCCGTCGCGCGCGGCCGCGACGGCGCAACGGTAGCACCGCGCCCGGCGGCCACAACGTCCCGCGGCGGGCCGCGCCACGGGAGGAGCGGCGGCGCCGACGCTGGCCCAAACTAACGCGCCGCGGGCGGGCGGCGGCAGATCATCAGGGTGTGCGACAGGCCGATGCCGTCGATGTCGCGCTCGACCTCGAGGCCGGCGGCGCGGATGCACCCGAGCAGGTCGCGCGAGTGATACATGCGGCTGTTGCCGTTGGCCATCGCCGCGAAGTAGAGCGAGGTCATCGCCAGCACGTAGGCGGCGGTCGGGTGCGACTGGCGATCCCAGTAGGCCTCGAGGATGAACAGGCGGGCGTCGTCGTCCATCGCGGCGGCGGCGCGGGCCAGGATGCTGGTGATCTCGTCCTCGGAGAAGCAGTCGAGGAATTGGCTCATCCACACGACGTCGTGGCCGCCGGGCAGCGCGGCGTCGCGGTCGAGGAAGTCGAAGGGGACGGTGTCGAGGCGGCCGAGCAGGCCGTGCGCGGCGACGTTGTCGCGGGCGTTCGCCAGCTGGCCCGGGTGGTCGAGGATCGTCACGCGGATCGCCGGGTCGGCGCCGAGCAGCTGGATCGCCCACTTGCCGGTGTTGCCGCCGCAGTCGAGGATCCGCCGCGGGCGCCGCTCGAGGACCATCGGCACGAGGTTGGGGAACACGCCGTCGGAGTAGTAGTGGTCGAACGCGAACCAGCTGCGGCGCACGCCCTCGGGCAGGTCCTTGAGGCCCTCGTAGATCGTCTGCCACTGGCCGAACACCTCGAGGCCGGCGGGCCGGCCGTCGCGCAGCGAGTCGCCGAGGCGGTGCGCGCCGAGGTAACAGACGTCGCGCACGAAGTCCATGTTGGCGCGCGTCATCCTGTCCTTGAGGACACACAGGCCGACGGCGGTCAGCCGGTAGCGCTCGCCGTCGACGCGGAACAGGCCCGAGGAGGCGCCGGCGTCGAGCAGCACGCGGACCGCGTAGCGCGACAGCTTGCTGGCCTCGCAGGCCTCCTCGGCGAGGAAGCCGTCCTCGCCGCGGCGGCGGCCGAGCTCGAGGACGCCGTGGTCGCGGAGGAGCAGCGCGGCCTGGAAGGCGAGCGGGCCGAAGGCGAGGTGCTGGGCGAGGGACTGGGCGTCGAGCGGCTCGGCGAGCTTGCCGGGCATGGGGGCTCCCTGAATCGAGAAGGGCGGTGCAGACGGGCGGTGCAGACGGGCGGCCGAGTGTACCGCAAGGCCGCGCCCACCGACCAGCCCGAGCCGGCCGGGGCGGGCGAAGGCGCCGCGAGAGATTTGCGCGAGTTGCGGAGCCGCGGGGACCTCGCAGATACTCCGCGCGATGCTCGAGACCCCCGCGTACGCCGTCACGTCCCCGACCTCCCCACTCGGCCCCATGTCGATCGCGCGCCGCGAGCCCGGCCCGCGCGACGTGCTGATCGACATCCTGTATTGCGGGGTCTGCCACTCCGACATCCACCAGGCCCGCGGCGAGTGGGGCAATTCGAGCTATCCGATGGTGCCCGGCCACGAGATCGTCGGCCGCGTGGCGCGCGTCGGGACGGCGGTCCAGAAATGGAAGGTCGGCGACGCGGTCGGCGTCGGCTGCTTCGTCGACTCGTGCCGCGCCTGCGAGGCCTGCGGCGCCGGCGAGGAGCAGTACTGCGCGCAGGGCTGCATCCAGACGTACAACTATTTCGAGCGCGACGGGAAGACGCCGACCTTCGGCGGCTACTCGACGCGGATCACGGTCGACGAGGACTATGTGCTGCGGATCCCGGACGGGATCCCGCTCGATCGCGCGGCGCCGCTGCTGTGCGCCGGCATCACCACGTATTCGCCGCTGCGCCACTTCGGGCTCGAGCCCGGCGACGCGCTCGGGGTGGTCGGCCTCGGCGGCCTCGGCCACATGGCGGTCAAGATCGGCGCGGCGATGGGCGCCCGCGTGACGGTGATCAGCCACTCGCCGAACAAGCGGGCCGACGCGCTGCAGCTCGGCGCGAGCGACTTCATCTCCACCCACGATCCGGCGGTGTTCGACCAGCACGCGGGCCGCTTCGACCTCCTGCTCGACACGGTGTCGGCGACCCACGACCTCAACCTGTATTTGAAGCTGCTGAAGCGCGACCGGACGCTGGTGCTGGTCGGTGTGCCCGATCCGACGCCGGTCGCCCCGTTCGCGCTGATCCCCCAGCGCAAGCGGCTCGCCGGCTCGATGATCGGCGGGATCCGCGAGACGCAAGAGATGCTCGACTTCTGCGCGGCCCACAAGGTGGCGGCCGACGTCGAGGTGATCGCGATCGCGGAGATCAACGCGGCCTACGAGCGGATGGTCCGCAGCGACGTCCGCTACCGCTTCGTGATCGACCTGGCGACCCTGCAGGGCGCGTGAGGCCGTGCGCGCCGGCGCGCGGTGCTCGATCGCACGCGCGTGGGGGCGCGCGCGCGCCGCTCGCCTTTGATACAGTGCGCGGCGATGCGCACTACCCTGATCCTTTCGTCCCTGTCCACTCTCCTCGTCGCGGCGCTGCCCGCCTGCAGCCCCGCCGACCCGGCCGGCACCGGCACCGGCACCGACAGCGAGGGCAGCAGCGGCGGCTCGAGCAGCACGACGACCTCCTCGCCGACGAGCACGAGCGAGCCGGGCGGGGCGTGCATCCCCGGCCAGAGCGTCGCCTGCGCGTGCCCGAACGGCGGCAACGGGGCGCAGGTGTGCAACCCCGACGGGAGCTCGTACTCGCCCTGCGAGTGCGCGGATCCGACGACGAGCAACCCGACGACGAGCAATCCGACGACGGCGGACCCGAGCACGACGGGCGACGTGACGGCGACCGGGACGACCGGCGAGGCGAGCGCGACGACCGACGGGTCGACCGGCGGCGGCAGCACCGGCGAGCCGGGCTCGAGCACGGGGGTCGGCAGCGAGTGCATGGATACGGTGACGTTCGAGCTGACGCCCGACCAGGCGGCGCTGTCCGGCGATTGGGAGCTGGGCATGAGCATGCTCGGCGAGGGCCAGATCGTCAATATCCCCAATCCGCAGAACGGGACCGAGGGATCGATCCTGTTCGAGCCGGAGATCCCGTGCGACGGGACGTGGTACATCTGGGTCCGCGTGATCGATCAGGGGAACAACGACTCGTACTTCGCGACGCTCGACGGGGAGCCGAACCCGGAGGCGATCTTCGAGGGCGACTGCACGCAGGCCGGGATGGGCTACAAGTGGGCGCGGCTCAACTGGCGCGAGCAGGGCGCGCCGGCGTGCGAGTATGTGCAGGACCCGTGGGCGCCGACGTGGACGGCGGGGCTCCACGCGATCGAGTTCTCGTACCGCGAGGCGCAGGCGATGGGGCGGATCCTGCTGACGAACGATCCGGACCTCGTGCCGAACTGAGATCGGCAGACTCGCCGGTTCGCGCCGCAGGGTAACTTGCCGAAGTCGGCGTGCATCGGGCCGGACCTGCGGGTCTTCGTCCAAGCTTCGGCATCGGGGTCGACTTCGTCGCCCCCGATCGCCTGCAGATGGACGAAGACCCGCAGGTCCGGCCCGATGCACGCCGACTTCGTGATCTACGTCGTCGCCGGTCCGTCGCTCCGTTCGAGATCGTCGTGAGGACGGGGCCTCGGCCGCGAGACGGCCGCTCGTCCCTCGCGCCCGGCTCGCGGTACTCTCGCTGGCCTGCCGGCTCCTCGATGTCGGGCCGCGGCGGGCGCGGGTGGAAGGGTGTTTCGCGGTGGGCGGGGTGGCGCGAGAGACCGGGGTGGCAGTGCTGTGATTTCGGGCGTGGGTGGGATTGCGGGCAGTGTCCCGAGGCGGTGGGCGGGGGTTCAGGCGCGGGCGGCGAGCTGGCCGCAGGCGGCGTCGACGTCGCCGCCGCCGCTGTAGCGGCGGTGGGTGAAGACGCCGCGGGCGGCGAGGGCGTCGCGGAAGGCGGCCTCGTCGTCGGCGGGGAGGCGGGTGAACGGGTCGTCGTCGCCGGCGATCGGGTTGTAGGCGAGGAGGGTGAGGCGGGGGCGGAGGCCGGCGCGGGCGGTGAAGTCGTGGACGAGCCGCGCGAGGGCGTCGATGTCGGCGGGGGTGTCGTTGCGGCCGCGCAAGAGTGTGACGGCGAACATCGGGGCGTTGCCGGTGGCGCGGGCGTGGTCGACGGCGGCGGCGAGGACGTCGGAGAGCGGGTGGGCGCCCTCGATCGGCATGAGGCTGCGGCGGACGTCGGGGCGGGCGGAGGACAGCGAGAGGCCGAGGCGGACGCGCGGCTCCTCGCGCGCGAGGCGGCGGATCCCGGTCGGCAGGCCGGCGGTGCAGACGGTCATCGCGCGGGCGTCGATCGCCAGGCCGGAGGGGTCGGACATCGCGGCGATCGCGGCGAGCACACGGTCGAGGTTGGCGAGCGGCTCGCCCATGCCCTGAAAGACGACGCCGTGGACGCGCGCGCCGGCCGGGAGACGGGCGCGGACCTGACGGACCTGTTCGACGATCTCCCAGGCCTCGAGGTTGCGCCGCAGGCCGAGCCGCCCGGTCGCACAGAAGGCGCAGGCGAGGGCGCAGCCGATCTGCGAGCTGACGCAGACGGTGAATCGCCCGGGCTTCTCGAGCGGGATCCGGACGCTCTCGAGGGCGGCGCCGCCTTCGGTGTGGAAGAGGTACTTGACGAAGCCATCACCGCCGGCGCGCTCGGAGCGGAGGTCGAGCGCGGGGACGTGGCCGCGCGCGCGCAGGGCCGCCATCGCGGCGGCGCGGATCTGCGGGAGCTGGACGGCGAGGGCGTCGGCGCCGCGGCGGGTGACGGCCGAGGTGACGCGCCGCGCCTCGGCAGCGGTCAGCTCGGGGAACTGCCGCGCGAGCGCTTCGGCCGACATGCCCTGCAGGGCGTGCATGCGGGGAGGATCTATCAGCATCCGCGGCGCGGCGCCAGCGGGCAGCGCCGGCGGATCGGGGACGGGGCGCGGGGACGGGGCCGAAGTTGCGAGCGCGGCGGCGCCGCCCGCGGATCGTGGTCCGCGGGCGCGAGCGGAGGTTCACCGGGGCCGCGGTCGGAGGAATGCTCGAACGGTCATGTCCGAACGGGCAGGGGCGCGTGCCGTGCGGGCCGTCTCATGGCCCGGAGGGCATGTCCGAGAGGGCAGGGGGGGAGTCACCGGCCGGCGGCGCGGGCGCGGCGCTCGAAGCGGAGGCGCAGGACCTCGTCGTCGAGCTCGTGGGCGATCGCCAGGGCGCGGCGGCGGGCCTCGGCGCCCTCGTCGCCGCCGACGATCCGCGCGAGCATGTTGAGGGCCATGGCGCGCATGCGGGTGTGGCCGCCGTCGCCGGCGTGGCGGCAGGCCTCGCGGGCGAGCGCGGCGCCCTCGTCCGTGAAGCCCTGCTTCCAGCGGGCGTAGGCGAGGCCGTTGGCCCGGCGGGCGCGCGCGAAGGCGGGGCCGTCCTCGGGGAGCCGGCGGTAGAGGGCCTCGGCGGCGGCCGGATCGGGCGGGCGATCGTCGCGGGCGCGGTTGAGCTCGAAGGCGCGCTGGTCGATCCAGCGGGCGAGGAGGCAGGCGCGATCGTGCGCGGGCATCGGCTCGGCGAGCAGCGGCTCGACGTCGGCGAGCAGGGCAGGGACGCGCGCGGGCTCGTCGCGGCTGGCGATGAAGGCCTCGGCGAGCCTGTGCTCGGCGCGGGCCTCCGCGGGGGCGCGCGCGAGCAATGGACGCACGCGCTCGAGGTGGGTCTGCGCGGCGGGGCGATCGTCGGCCCGCAGGGCACAGGTCGCGCGGGCGAGCGCGAGGAAGATGTGCGAGGTCGGATCCTCGCTGACCGGCGGGCGATCCCACAGGCGCAGCAGATCGAGGCAGAGCGGCAGGGGCAGGTCGGTGAAGCGCGAGTGATAGGCGCCCATCCAGCGGGTCCGCTCGCCGAGCACGTCGGGCAGGCCGAAGGCGGCGAGGGCCCGCGCGCCCCAGGTGCCGCCGTCGCGCTGGCCTCGCGCGCGCAGGCGCCGGAGGGCGCGCTCGATCGAGCCGACGTCGTCCTCGTAGCCGCGCAGGGCGGACAGCCGCTCGGCGACGGCGGTCAGCGAGCCCTGCCGCTCGACGAGCCAGGCGACGTAGTCGTCCCAGGTGAAGCCCGCGGGGGCCTGTCCGGTTCCGTGTCCGGGCATCGGCGTGGCGCGGAGCATACCTTGTCGCGGCGAGAGGGAGGAGGCCGCGATGCAACACGAACCCGCTTACTTTCTGGTGATCGATCTCGAGGCGACCTGCGACGACGGCGGGGCGATCCCGGAGAAGATCATGGAGATCATCGAGATCGGCGCGGTGCTGGTCGACGGGGCGACGCTGGCGCCGGTGGAGGAATTCGTGACGTTCGTGCGCCCGGTGATCCGCCCGCGGCTGACGCCGTTCTGCACGAGGCTGACGACGATCACGCAGGCCGATGTCGACGCGGCGCCGACGTTCCCGGCGGCGATCGAGGCGCTGCGCCGATTCCAGGGCGACCGCGAGGCGCTGTTCTGCTCGTGGGGGGACTACGACCGCAAGCAGTTCGAGATCGATGCGAACCGCTGGGGTGTGCCGCTGCCGCTGCGCGGGCACATGAACCTGAAGAAGCGGTTCAGCGCGACGCTCGGCGAGACGCAGCGCTACGGGATGGCCGCGGCGCTCGAACGGCTGCAGCTGCCGCTGCTCGGGACGCACCACCGCGGGATCGATGATGCGCGCAACATCGCGCGGATCTTGCCGTATGCGATCGGTCGGCGGGCGCTGCCGGGGCGGTCGACGACCGAGCCGCTGGACGGGGGGCGTGTACAGGCGGGGTGAGCCGGGGGCCGATGCGGATCGTGATCACCGACAATATCGGCACCTTCCCGGCCGACCTCGCCGATCACGTCGCCCACCTGCGCGACCACGCGAGCGGCTTCTGCTCGGTCCTGCTGCCGTACAGGTCGGGCACCGACTGCTCCGTCCGCCTCGGCCCGCGATCCCCCGACGCGAGCACCGACGATTGACGGCCGATCCGCCGCGTGAAACGCGAGCGCCTCGAATCGCGGCTCCCGCCACGTACCGCCACTCGGGGCCCGTCCGCGCGACGCACTGGCTGCACGCCGCGAGCTTCGTCGCGCTCGCGGTCAGCGGCGCCGCGCGAGCGATCGCCCACCCCGAGTTCTACTGGGGCGATGACGGCGTCCCGGCGCCGAGGAAGTCCGCCTGCGAGCGCTGGTGGAGCACCGCGCACAGGGCTCGCGCGGGCTCGCGGAGGAGCGCGGTCAGCGACGCGAGGGGCGCCTGGAGCACCCCGAGCAGCGCGCGGCGCAAGGGGTCGACGCCGCCGACGGCGAGCACGAGTTTGAGCTCGGATGCGGAGAGCAGCCGACCGTCGAGCCAGACCGCGTGGATCTCCATGACGTTCTCGTTGGGGCGGAAGCCCGCGAGGTGGTGGCCGTCCCAACCCCAGCCCTTTTGCACGTTCGGCTCGTTGCGCAGCTTGCGGTTGATCCGATGCGGGAATTCGGAGTCGAGGTAGCGGGCGAAACCGACGAGCACGCCGTCGGGGTCGCGCTCGGCGACGACGAGCGCACATGGCCCGACGAGGAATGGATCGAGTTCGCCGCGACTGTGCGCGGCGAGAGCGTGCCGCGCGAGAGTGTTCTTGACGACGACGTAGCGACCGCCGAGCCGCGCCAGGGTGCGGCGCAGCTCGAGCGTCTTCGGCCCGTTGACGCCCTGATATCCGACCACGATGACGAGCCGGGCGCCGGCGACGGTGCGCGCCAGCGATGCCACGATCTCACGCTTGACAGCCCGACCGTGCCGCACGCGCGGGTTATTGTCGGAGACGGAACGAGGCACAGTCCGGCGAACGTAGCATCCCGGCCGTCGCCTGACGAGCGGCGTCGGGCGTATCCACGGATCGCCGATCGGAAGCGACACGCGTGGTGCCTCGCCGGTGTGGATCGATGGGTGGGCCGTCGGTCAAGAGCGCGAAATCGTGCGTGTCTCGCGGATAGGCTGAGGGGGTCTTCGGAGCGGTGGTCGAGGGCACCACGGTCGCACGGTCGGGGGCTCGAAGGCGAACGCGATTTCGTGACGAACGGCACGAACCGCTGCGAAGTCGCGTCCAGCGGGGTGCCGATCCACGACGCGGGGGAGATGCGTCGCGCCTGCGCGGTCGGGCCGCGGGCCAGCGAGCTGGCGCCAGCGAGCGCCCATCCGGAGGATCCAGAGGATGCCTTCGGCGCGGCGCACGGGACGCCGGCGGAGCCCATGGCGCGCGCGCAGGCGGCTCTTCGGGCACTCGGGACAACTGCGAGGCCCCGCGCCAATGTGGCGGAGGCCCCGCGTCCGGATTCACAGCAGGTCGAGGTTGACGATGTTGTTGTCCTCGCGCTTCTCCTCGACGACCTTGGTGTGGTCGGCGAACAGTCGCAGGCGGTAGTACGACGTGTTGAAGCCGATGTTCTTGTAATTCGGCGAATCGTACGAGCTCGCGAAGTCGACCTGGACGGGGGCGGCGGCGCCGACCGCGAGCGGCGGGACCGCCACCGTGCGCACCCCGTGGGTGTCCGCGACGTAGCCGTCGGTCATCAGCAGCACCCCGGCCGTGCTCGCCGGCGCGGGCGCCGAGCCCTGGTTCTTGACCACGAAGTACGCGCGCCAGTTCCAGTTGTTGCCCATGAGCGCGTAGTACGGCCCGGTGATCACGAGGTCGGGCAGCTTCTCGAGCGGGTCGAGCGGCGCGTCGTCGTTGTAGATCGCGCTCGGGTCGACCGGGGCGAGCGCCAGGTCGAGGTCGGCCGGCTCGTCGAGGACCTCGAGGTCCGCCTCGGCCTCGATGGTCGCCAGGTCGAGGTCGTGGACGTCGGTCGCGTCGTCGGTGTCACACGCGGGGAGGAGGCCGAGGGAGACGAGCGAGAGGGTGGTCAGGATGGCGTTGCGCATGGGGTTCTCGTGCTGTGCCGGACCCCGTTGCACGCGGATTGCCAGGCCCTCGCAGGCCGGCGAAGTGTTGGGATGTCGCGGGGTTGCGCGACGGGCCGCCCGCGCGGCGGCGGCCGCGTGGGGGCCGGGGCCGATGCGCGCGCACCGATGCGCGCGCACCGGTGCGCGCGGCTCACTTGGGCGGGGGGACCGGCTGGACGTCGTCGGGGATCGGGACCTCGACGTCGCCCTGGGCCGTCTTGGCCTGCGCGGTGAGGTTGCTGTCGAGGTCGATCAGCGTGCTCTGCTGGATCGCGCCGCCGGCGAGCGGGGTGCCCTGGAGGCCGTAGACGACGTTCGGCGTGTAGAAGTCGAGCGCGTCGCCGGTCATCCACACGTAGCCGTTCGGCGCGAAGTCGTGGTCGACGCCGCCGGCGGCGCTGTTGACGAGCTCGCCGACCTTGTGCAATTCGCCGAGCGGCTGCCAGGTGCCGTTGACGGACTCGTAGGTGAGCACGTTCGACTGGTGGGCGAGCGACTGGGTGTCGCCGGTCATCGTGCGGCGGGCGACGAGCATCCGCCCGTCGGCGGCGAAGCTGATGTCGGCGATCGGGTTGAGCAGGCCGTCGGGGAGCTTGAACTCGAGCTTGGCGGTCGCGGGGTCGGGGACGCCGGCGGTGTCGACGTAGGCGACCGACCAGACCTCGTTGTTCTGCTGGGCGTTGGACCGGTTGGTGTCCTCCCACCACACGCCGTAGTAGAGGCGGCCGGCGTGCGACTGGACGCCCCAGACGCGGTCGCCGAGCGGCGTGAAGACGCCGTTGGGCTCGCCCGGGTCGTTCGGCAGGCCGAGCGTCACGTTCTTGGTCGAGTGGCGGTAGGTGCTCATCACCTCGCCCTTGAGGTTGTACTGGTAGATCCGGCCGTCCTCGTGGTTGCTGACGTAGATCGTCTCGCTGACGCAGTCGTAGTTGAGGTTGCCGAGCGACGGGCCGTTGTTGGGCAGGGTGGCGAATACGGTGATCGCGCCGGTGACCGCGTCGATCCGCCGGATCACGCCGGGGTTCTGGGTCGGGCCGTAGGCGGCGCTCGCGGCGACGTAGATGTTGCCGAACGAGTCGAGGGTGAGGCCGAAGATCCGCCCGAGGTTGGCGACCGTCCAGCTCGGGTGGCTGTAGCGCGGGGCCGCGTAATTGATGTTCGGCGGCGGCGTCGGGCCCGAGATGTCGACGACGTGCAGCAGGAACTGGGTCTGCTGTTGGGAGGTCGTGGTGATCGCGACCTGCTTGCCGAGGAAGTTGGCGTAGTTGGGGTCGGTGAAGGCCGGGCGGGCGCCGGCCGAGCCGTACAGCTCGGACAGGCGGCACGAGCCCGGGAGGACCTCGTTGCCGCCGGTCGTGTCGTCGCCGGTGGTCGAGGAGCCCTCGCCGGTGGTCGAGGTCGAGGCGTCGCCGGTGGTGGTCGAGGTCGAGGTGTCGCCGACGGTGGTCGAGGTGTCGCTGATGGTGCTCGAGGTCGTGTCGCCGGTCGTCGTGCTCGAGGTCCCGGGATCGGTGGTCGAGGTCGTCTCGGTCGTCGGGCCGGAGGTCACGCCCTCGGTGGTCGGCTCGGTCGTGCCGGTGGTGCTGCCGGTCTGAGAGTCGCTGCCGCCCATCGTCGAGTCGGACGTCGCGCTGTCGCTGTTCCCCGAGGTGCTGGTGGGCGGCGTGGGGTCGGTGGCCCCGCCGGACGACGAGCCGCCGCCGGAGTCGGTCGCCGTGCCCGACATCGCGGTGTCGTCGCCGCAGCCGACCGCGAGCGCCGCCGCGATCACGAGCGACGAACGAATGGTGTGATGAATCGATAAGGTGTCCCGCATGCCCTATTCCCCTCCAAAGTCGGGAGGCACGCTACCACGGACCCGACGTTGGAAGAAGTCGGCCCGGGGGCCCGAATCGCGGCGTTCACGCGGCGCTACGGCACGGTGACCGGGGCGAGCAGCTCGTTGTTGTCGTACGAGCGCTCGTTCAGGATCGGCAGAGCCGAGTCGGGGCGCGGCTGGTTGACCGCGATCCGCAGCGCGTAGTCGCCCGGGGGGACGCCGGTGATGTCGATCCACTGGCACGGCAGGCCGGCGTCGTAGAAGTCGGTGAAGCCGCGGCTGATGCCCTGGTTGGCGCAGTCGAAGCGGGGCAGCGCGAGCGGCCAGGCCCAGCTGACGGTGTCGAGCATGCAGAACGCCTGCTTGTGGCCGGTGGCGACGACGGTGTCGCCCTGGAGGTCGCGGAGCTCGTAGCGCGCGAACTCCTCGAAGTGGTAGTGGTCGTGGCACGGGCTGTAGTGGAACAGCTCGGGGTGGTTGGCCGGGATGCCCATCACGAGGTCCTTCGAGCCGATGTTCGGGGTCGCGGCGGTGAACAGCATCAGCCGGCGCATGCCGGTGCCGCCGAGGCAGCCCTCGTCGAGCTCGCAGGTGTTCTCGGTGGCCTCGATGACGGTGAAGATCGGGTTGATCCACTGGCCGTCGACGAACAGATCGGGGGCGTCGCACCCCAGCGGGCCGTTGTTCGGCGAATCGGGGGAGGGCGGGGGATCGGCGAAGTCGAGGCCGGCGACCGGGGCGATGCAGCGATACACGCCCGCGTTGATCACGCCCTGGGAGCAGCAGATCAGGTCGTCGGGGCAGGCCGCGGGGCCGGCCGCGGGATCGCACAGTGCCCCGGGGCCGGGCGCGCAGATCGTCGGCTCGCTGTGCGCGTGGACGGACACCGTGTCGATCGCGGCCTCGAGGATGCCGGCGCCGAGGTCGGTCGCGGTGATCCGCAGGCGCGAGCCGGCGGCCATCGGCACGCCGCAGGCGCCGTATTCGAGCGGGGTCCAGCGATTGGCCGGCGCGTCGGCGGTCGCGGCGTCGAGGCGCTCGAGCTCGTGGGCGACGAAGCCGTCCGGCGCGCCGTCGTCGGGGACGAGCAGCTCGACGACGAGGCTCGACGCGGGGCCGGGCTCGGACTTGTAGAAGAAGCGGCGCAGCTGGACGGTCGCGGTCGCGGCGCCGGCGAGGTCGAAGGCGGGCGAGGTGAGGACGGTGCTGCCGCCGGCGACGTCGGCCTTGTCGGCGAGGCCCTGCGGGTTGTGGCCGGTGAACATGCAATGGGTGCCGCCGTCGCAGCGGTCGGGCTGGGACATCGCGCCCTGGTGGGTCGCGGGCTGCGGGTCGCCGCGGACCCACGCGCCGCTGGCCGCGTCGCCGCCGATCTGCCAGCCCTGGTCGACGGAGAAGTCGTCGGCGAACACGGTGCCGGTCAGGCCGTCGCTCCGGGTGGTGAAGCTCCAGGCCGCGCTCCTCGGCGAGGTCCGCGTCGGGTCGTCGACCTCGAACGCTTGCACCTGCCACGAATAGGTGGTCTCGAATTTGAGGTCGAGCGGGCCGACGCACGGGCCGGGGTAGCCGGGCTCCTCGGCGAGGATCCCGGCGGTCAGCTCGGTGTCGTCGACGAACACGCGGTAACGGACCGGCTCACCGTCGGGGTCGATGACCGGCTCCCAGCAGAGCTCGACGGCGAGCGAGACGTCGGTCGCGCCGTCGGCGGGGCTGAGCAGGACCGGCGCGGGCGGCAGCGCGTCGGCCGTGCCGGTGGTGCCGGTCGGGGCGGCGGTGGTGCTGCCGGTCGGGCCGGACTCGGTGGTCGGCCCGGTGGTCGGTCCGGTGGTCGTCGGATCGGGCGCGCCGGTGGTCGCGGCGCTCGGGTCGCTCGTCGCGTCGCCGCGGCCGCACGCCAGCGACAGCCCGATGCACGCCCGGACGAGACTCGATGCGCGTCGGTCCATCCCCCATGATCCTCCCGACATCGAGGTCGCATGGTAGTCGCTCGCGCGGGCGGCGTCATTCGTGGCGAGGATGCGTACGCGCGGTCGCGCGAGGTTTGCACGAGATCCTCGCGTGCAGAAGGTCACGGCGTGGAGCGCCGGGGACCCGGGAGACGACGGGCGCGAGCAACCCGACGACGGGGGCGACCGATCCGACCGGCGACCCGAAGGCCGCGTGCAAGGACCTGTGCAGCACGACCGACTTCTTCATGTGCTACCAGCCGGGCGAGCTGCAGGCGTGCTTCGACAAGTGCGACGCCGCGACCGACGCGCAGATCGAGCAGTTCTTCAACTGCCACGCGGGCAGCGTCGACTGCGCGGTGCTCGTCGACTGCGAGAAGTTCCTGCCCTGAGCGGGGACCAGGCCCTCCGGGCATGTCCGGAGGGTCAGGCGCGCTCGCTGTCGAGGTGGCGCATCTGGTCGGCGCCGTAGCGGGTGCCGGCGACCGCGCCTTCGGGGACGGCGGCCTCGATGCGGGCGAGCTGGTCCGCGTCGAGCCGCAGGGCGAGGGCGCCGAGCGACTCCTCGAGCTGGGCGCGGGTGCGGGCGCCGATCAGCGGGACGATGGCGGGGCCGCGGGCGAGCGCCCAGGCGATCGCCAGCTGCGAGGTCGTCGCGCCGAGGTCGCGGGCGATCCCGGCGAGCGCGTCGACGAGGCGCTGGTTGCGGGCGAGGTTGTCGCCCGCGAAGCGCGGGAGCCAGGCGCGGAAGTCGGTCGGGCCCTGCGGGCGCGAGCCGGACAACAGGCCGCGCGAGAGCACGCCGTAGGCGGTGACGCCGATCCCGAGCTCGTCGAGCAGCGGGAAGATGTGCGCCTCGGGGCCGCGGCTGATCAGCGAGTACTCGATCTGCAGGTCGGCGATCGGGTGGACCGCGGCGGCGCGGCGGATCGTCTCGGGGCCGACCTCGGACAGGCCGATGTGGCGCACGTGGCCCGACTTGACGAGATCGGCGATCGCGCCGATCGTGTCCTCGATCGGGACGGTCGGGTCGAGCCGCGCGAGCCGGTAGATGTCGATGTGATCGACGCCGAGGCGCTGCAGGCTGTAGGCGGCGAAGTTCTTGACCGCGGCGGGGCGGCCGTCGACGCCGATCCAGCCGCCGCCCGGGTCGCGCAGGGCGCCGAACTTGACCGAGAGCCGCGCGCGGTCGCGGCGGCCCGCGAGCGCCCGGCCGACGAGCGCCTCGTTGTGGCCCGAGCCGTAGAAGTCGCCGGTGTCGAGGAGGTCGACGCCGCGGTCGAGGGCGGCGTGGATCGTGGCGATCGACTCGGCCTCGTCGGCCGTGCCGTACATCGGGGACATGCCCATGCAGCCGAGCGCGAGCGGGAAGACGTCGAGGCCCTGGCGGCCGAGGCGGCGGGTGTTCGTGGTCATGGGCGCACCCTACTGTTCGCCAGGGGCGCGATAAACCGGTGGATCGTGGACGCAGTGTTCGTTAGGCTTGGACAATATGGATCGGTTTCGCGCGATGGAGGTGTTCGTGCGGGTCGGGGAGCTCGGGAGCTTCACGCGGGCGGCGGAGGGGCTGCGGCTGCCGCGGGCGAGCGTGACGGCGGCGGTGCAGGAGCTCGAGGGGCGGCTCGGGGTCAAGCTGCTGCACCGGACGACGCGGCGGGTCGGGCTGACGGCCGACGGGGCGGCGTACCTCGAGGAGGCGCGCCGGCTGCTGCGCGAGCTGGCGGAGCTCGAGGCGGGCCTCGGGCGCGCGCAGCAGAGCCCGCGCGGGCGCCTGCGGGTCGACGTGCCGGCGCGCGCGGGCCGGCACCTGCTGACGCCGGCGCTGCCGGAGTTCGTCGACCGCTACCCCGAGCTGGTCGTCGAGCTCGGCAGCGGCGATCGACCGGTCGACCTGCTCGGCGAGAGCGTCGATTGTGTGATCCGCGGCGGCGACGTCCACGACGAGGCGCTGGTCGGGCGCCGGCTCGGCGAGCTGCCGGTGATCACGTGCGCGGCCCCGCGGTACCTGGCGGCGCACGGCGTGCCGGCGCACCCCGACGCGCTCGCGCGGCACGTGTTCGTCGGCTACTTCTCGGCGCGGACCGGTCGGGTGTTCGAGGTCGACTTCGCAAGGGGCGGGGAGGAGCGCAGCTTCCGGCCGCGGCACGTGGTCGCGGCGAACGACGCGGACGCGTGGATCGCCGCGGCGGTCGCGGGGCTCGGGCTGATCCAGGTGCCGTGCGACGTCGGCGTGCGCGCGCACCTGGAGCGCGGAGAGCTGCGCCGCGTGCTGCCGGACTGGCAGGTCGCCGGGCTGCCGCTGCACGCGCTGTGGCCGCGCGACAAGCACCTCGCGGCGCGCGTGCGGGTGTTCGTCGAGTGGGTCGTGGGGCTGTACGCGGCGGAGTGCCGGGCGGCGATCGGCGCGGAGGCGGCGACGCGCGCGGCGTGAGAGCGGGGCGTCGGGGCCGGCGCGCGCGTGATAGGCTGCGGCCGTGCTCCGCGCCCGGATCCGTCGCCTGTCGTTCGTCGCAATCGTCGCCGCGTGCGGCCCCGCTGCGCCCGGGAGCTCGGGCGGGACGGGGGGCGATTCGAGCTGTCCCGAGGGCGACCTGCCGCCCGCGGGCAGCGCGTGCGCCGAGGAGGCGGCGGTGTGCGAGGGCCCGCCGCCGGACTGCGGGACGGCGCCGCGGAGCGTGTGCACGGACGGCGAGTGGGTCCACACGCCCGGCGAGGAGTGCACGCCGGGGACCACCGGCGCGGGCACGAGCGAGGGCAGCACGGGCGCGCCGACGACCGGCGGGGAGGTCGTGCCGTGCGGCGACGTGCTGCCGCCGGAGGGCAGCCCGTGCGCGACGCCGAACGAGGATTGCGCGCCGGACGCGGACCCGTGCGCGGGCTACACGGGGGCGCTGTGCACCGGCGGACAATGGACGTACTACGAGGTCGGGGCCGGCGATCCGTCGCAGTGCGAGCCGAGCTGCGATCCGTTCCCGACGGACGGGCAGGCGTGCTCGATCGAGGGCGCGAGCTGCTCGACGGGCTGCCAGAACGTCTGCGAGTTCTGCAACGTCGTGGTGTGCGAGGACGGCGTGTGGGGCAACATCGAGGTGTTCCCGTTGCCCTGCCTCGATTGCCAGGAGATCTGTGCGTTCACGGTGGTGCCGATGTGCGCGGGCGGCCCGCCCGACGCGGCGGCGTGCGTCGCGGGCTGCCAGGACGGCATGGCCATGTGCGAGATCGCGTTCTCGGAGATGCTCGGGTGCGCGGGCACGATGCCGACGTTCTCGTGCGACGAGCAGCAGCGGCCGACGATCGCCGGGTGCGAGGCCGAATTCGCGGCGCTCTACATGTGCCTCGGGGTTTGAGGCGGCGCCGGCGCCGTCGCGGCGGGCGCGATTTGCGGGCGGGGCGAGAACGCGCGAGCGAATCGTGGGACAGGGCCGCGCGTACGTGGGGGCTCGCGGTGGTCGCCGGCGCCCCCAGGGCGGGCGGCTCCGCGGCGGTTGACGGCGGGCCGGCTTGCCGGTTCCCTCGTGGCTCCCCCGGGAGAGGAGACGCGGCTTGAATACGCTTCGATTGGGCATGTGCGCGACGGCCTCGGTGTCGTGGTCGTTCGAGAAGATCACGGCGCGCCATCGGCTGTGCCTGCTGAACAACGACGAGTCGGGCAGCATGGCGAACGAGCTGCGGCGCAACGCGCAGGCGTTCGCCATGGTGGCGGCGGCGTCGGGCGAGCGGTTCGACGCGGTGATCGTGCACGGGTTCGGCAGCGACAGCGCGTACCAGGTGTTCACGGTGCGCGGGCTGATGCCGCTGTTCGCCGAGGTGTTCGAGGCGTCGGGGCTGACGCACGTGGTGACGCAGGTCGACTCGGCGGAGGCGGCGGTCGCGGCGGCGAAGCGGTCCCTCGCCACGCGGTCGACGCACGGGAGCACGTGCCCGCGGTCGCACCCGCGGTTCCTCGATCGCCTCGGGGACGCGCTCGACCGGCTCGACGGGTCGGTCGAGCTGACGGTCGCCAACACGTCGGACGGCGGCTTCGACGGCGGGTCGCCGCAGAAGGAGATCCAGGTCCGCATGGCCCGGATCACCGCGCGCTGCCGCTGCAAGCTGGTCGCCAACGTGCTGGTCGGCAGCGCGGGCAGCCCGTCGGCGCTGCACTTCTTCACCGGCGATCCGGAGGCGTTCGACAGCCGCCTGCTGTTCTCGACGACGAAGGTGGCGGCCGAGGGCGTGCTCGACCTCGACACGTTCAAGCCGGCGAGCCTCTCGCTCGACGAGGGGCCGGAGGCCGGCGAGGACCGGTTCACGCTGCAGCCGGCGACCGCGTTCTGGAGCTTCGACCGGGAGCGCGAGCGGCTGACGGTGTACTGGCCCGAGGACGCGGCGCCGGTGCCGGCGCTGACGCTGCGCAAGCACCAGCCGCAGCCCGGCGGGCGCGAGCTGGTGCTCGCGGCGGCGGTCCGGCTCGAGCCGGGGCCGGTCGAGATCGATCGCAACGCGCGCGAGGTGTTCGCGGTGATCGCCCGCAGCCTGTCGGACAACCCGTACGTCCGCGACGACTCGCGCCGCTCGCTCAACGGGCTGGTCGCGCAGCTCGAGGGGCTGCTGGCGACGCGGACGGCGGTGCTGCGCACGCTGACGGCGCCGCCCGAGGGGCGCGAGCGGCTCGACGCGCTCCGGCGCGAGCTGGACGACAACCTGCGCCAGATCCAGGCGGCGCAGGCGGGCGAGCGGACGCTGCGCGAGCGGAGCGCGCGGATCAACGCGCTCAACAACGCGCGCCGGCTGCTGAAGGACGCGCTGCGCGAGACGCACGAGCGGCTCGATCAGGAACTGCTCGAGCGCGAGCTGGTGTTCCTGAAGGAGCGGCCGGACCACTGGGTCGCGTGGCTGCAGCCGGCGCTCGATCTGCTGCGCTCGCAGCTGTCGCTGACGCAGCAGGAGATCGGGGGCGCGATGCAGCACCTGTCGACGCGGATCCGGACCAAGAAGTCGCGCGAGGACGGGCAGCTGCGGTCGGCCGATCGCTACGTCGAGGCGCTGGTCGCCCGCTCGCGCGAGCGCAACGACCGCGCGGCGCGCAAGGCGGATCCGGAGGACTCGGCGCCGATCGAGCGGCCGGCGACGTTCCTGTGGGCGCGCTGCCCGGTGTCCGGTGATTCGGTGAACGAGGGGATCGCGGGGCTGCCGTTCGTCGCCGATCGCCTGGACCTGACGTCGGGCAACATCGCGGCCGGCGGGCAGAACGTCGATCGGATCCCCGTCGAGGCCGACGCGCTGCTGTCGCTGCGCGCGGTGCGGGGATTGATGTGGGGGGAGAACGGGCAGATGGCTGCGCCGTTCTGCACGCCGCGGGGGATCTACAATGCTGCGATCCCGGTGCTGCTCGGGCCGGCGACGCGGGCGGGCCTGCGGGACCTCGAGAAGGCGATCGGGTGGCTGTGCACCGGGACGTCGGCGTTCGAGCCGGCGATGGCGGAGGCGATCCCGGGGGCGCTGGCGGCGGTGCTCGGGCGGCCGGGGCCGGCGGTCGATCCGGGCGACGGGGCGCTGTCGGCCGACCTGCAGGCGCACGCGCTGCTGCGCACGACGGCGCTGTTCGAGCACTTCCGGTCGTACCCGTACGTCGCGGGGACGGCGGTGCTCGACGAGTCGGCGAGCAAGCTGCCGCTGCCGGAGGTGTGGGCGAAGAGCGTCGAGGACTCGGCGGCGGCGGCGTCGCTGCAGAGCTCGGGGTGCGTGACGAGCCTGCTGGCGAAGACGGTCGGGGCGAGCCGCGTGGACGTCGCCGCGGTCGCGCGCGGGATGTTCGCGTGGATCTGCCGCAACGTCGGCCGCAGCGTGCTCGGGACGCCGGGCGAGGACGGGCGCGGCGGGGTCGAGGGGGTGCGCCGGCTGGCGTGGCTGCTGCGCCTCGACGTCGAACTGGCGGGCTATCCGGGGTCCGCGGCGGCCGATTCGCCGCAGGCGCGAATGGTGGGAGGGGCGCCGGTCGGCGCGCCCGGGGCGCGGTTCGACGCGCCGACGATCGCGGCGATCCTCGGCGAGGAGCTGGCCGGGTGGTGGACGCACGAGCGCGCGGTCGGGTACGAGGATTTCACCGAGGCGCTCAATGCGTGGATGAGCGCGCTGCCGGCGGACCGGGCGATGTTCGTCGTCGAGCGGCTCGCGGGGGTGCTGGAGCGGCTCGACCGGTACGCGCCGGCGCCGTCGCCGGCGGCGCAGGCGGTCGATCCGGGCGAGCCCGACGGGGGGGCGGCGCAGGCGGCCCGCGTGTCGCCGACGACGCACGCGCACTTCGACATCCTCGCGCTCGAGGCGGTGCGGCCGGTGCGGACGTCGACCGCGACGCCGGGGCTGGCGGACGAGACGCTCGAGCTGCGCCGCGTGCTCAAGGCCGGCGAGACGACGTGGATCCCGCCGCTCGACGCGAGGCTGCCGCAGGGTCGCCACAATCCGAGCGCGCTGCGGTTCCTCAATGAGCACACCGCGATCCAGCCGCTGCGCGCGCTGCTGCGGCTGCACGCGGCCGGGTGCGTCGGGCTGCCCGCGCTCAAGGCGTTGCGGGCGACGGCGGAGGCGCGGCCGTTCCCGCGGGTCGACGACGTGATCGGGGCGCTGGCGCGGCTGATCGGCGGGCTCGACGAGGTGATGGTGATCGCGCACCGGTCGCTCGCGTTCGTGGTGTCCGAGGCGAACGGGTACGCCGACAAGCACTGGGCGGAGTCGCATTACCGCACGGCGACGCTGTCGCGCTGCGAGTCGACGCTCGGGCTCGAGGCGGCGCCGGCCGAGCTGCCGGCGCCGGTCCACTACGGGCCGCGCAAGCTGCTGCTGCGCCCGGCGGAGGGGCCGACGTGGCCGAAGATGATCGGGCTCGGGTACCTGCCGAAGGGCCGGATCGTCGACGCGAGCGGGCAGACGCTCGGGGAGCCGTTCCGCTGCACGCCGGAGGAGGCGGCGCTGGCCGACAACCTGCTGTGCCAGCGCGGGACGACGACGCTGCTGCCGAAGATCGAGGCGATGGGGCAGGTGGTGTTCGCGGGGCTGCACCGGCACGCGCGCTCGGTGCTCGGCGGCCATCCGCAGGACCTGCGGGCGCTGTCGCGGGCGGAGCTCGAGCGGACGGTGAAGGAGGTGCTGGTGCCGAAGCTCGCGGGCAAGGTCCGCGGGGACGTGCACCACCCGGAGTTCTTCGCCGACTGCGCGGGGGTGCTGATGAGCATGATCGCGCTGGCGGTGCAGCTCGGCGAGGACACCCGCGACTTCCGCGCGGAGGAGCCGGAGGAGTTCCTCCGCGCGGAGGCGGCGGCGATCCGCCAGGCGAGCCGGTAGCGAGCGCTTCGCGGGCGCGCGGGCCCCGGTCTCACGCGCCCGCGTGGGCCTGCTGCAGGCGGGCGAGGTCGAGCCGGTCCATCGTCATCATCACCTGCATGACCCGGCGCGTCCGCTCCGGGTCGCTCGAGGTCATCAGCTCGCCGAGGATCCGCGGGACGATCTGCCAGGACAGGCCGTAGCGGTCCTTGAGCCAGCCGCAGTGGCTCGGCTGTCCGCCCTGGGTGAGCCTGGCCCACAGGTCGTCGATCTCGGCCTGCGTCTCGCAGCCGACGACGAGCGAGACGGCCTCGTTGAACGGGATGTCGCGGCCGCCGTTGAGCGCCATGAACTCCTGGCCGGCGAGCTGGAAGGTGACGACCATGGCCTGGCCCTTGGGCCCGGGGCCGTCGTCGCCGTAGCGGGAGACGCTGAGGATCTTGGAGTCGGGGAAGGTGGAGACGTAGAAGTCGACCGCCTCCTCGGCGTTGCCGCCGAACCACAGGAATGGGGTGATTTTCTGCATGGGGAACCCGGTACACGGCATGGACCGGCGGGCCGGGCGAGAGTCATCGGTCGGCGAGAAGAAAAGTGAGGACGGGCGCCCGGGGCGGTGCGGGGCCGGGCGGCGCCGCCGCGACGGTTTCCAGGGCTCGCGGGCCGGTGCACGGATGCTGCTGCAGACCCGCGCGGGGGGCGCGGGACGCCCGCGCCGACGTCCTCGCAGAGGCCGGCGGGTGCGGTGATTCATGGGCGGCGGTCCGCAGACGCGGTGATGTCATGACATCGCCGCGTCGCGACCCCGCCGATCGTCCCTGGCCCGCGGGTCAGGGGCGATCGGCGGGTCGGTTTCACGAGGGGCGCAAACAGCATATTGACGAAACTCTCGTCCGGTATACTCTTGGGCTGCTGCGATACGTGAAACGTACGCGCGGGTTCAATTCATTCATGGGGGAGGGTCAGGTATGCGCCGAGCCGCACGCACACGAACGTGGTGGGGTCCGGTCGTTGTGGCGGGAGCGCTCGCGAGCAATGCGTGTGGTGACGACACGGTGATGCCCGGGACCGAGGCGGGGACGGGCACGAGTACGTCGACGACGTCGGGGACGACCGAGGCGGTGCCGACGACGTCGGTGGCGCCGACGAGCTCGACGACCGAGGCGACGACCGAGTCGGGGACCGGGTCGGGGACGACCGAGGCGGTGACGTCGAGCACGACCGAGGCGGTGACGACGACGGACACCGACACGACGGACACGACGGACACGACAGCGAGCACGACGGACACGACGACCGGAGGGAGCGAGGTCACGGGCAAGTCGGTCAGCCAGACCGTCAATAGCGGCACCGTGGCGTCGAGCGCCAACTTCAGGATGGTGTTCACGCTGGGTCAGCCGACCCAGAGCCAGGGTACTTACAATTCAGCGAACTTCCGAATTCAGGGCGGCCTGGTCGGGGCGAACGGGAGTCCTCCATGAAGACGAATCCCAAGTTTGGGTGGATGAAGTGGTGTCTGGGATCCGCGCTGGCCGCGGTGGTCACGCTGTCGGCCTTCGAGGCGCACGCGGCGGTGCCGCAGGTGGTGACGCACCAGGGCCGGCTGTTCGACGCGAACGGCGACCCGGTCGTCGGCGCGCAGGACATCAAGTTCACGCTGTACGACGCCGAGCAGGGCGGGGCGGAGGTGTGGACCGAGACGATCAACATCACGTTCGACGAGGGCTACTTCTCGGTGCGCCTCGGCGAGCAGACCGCGCTCGACGCGACGGTCCTCGACGGGTCGATCCGCTGGCTCGGCATCACCGTCGGCGGCGACGCCGAGATGACGCCGCGCGCCGCGGTCGCGTCGGTGCCCTACGCGATGTTCGCCGGGGATGTCCGCGGGGACATCAACCCGACGAGCGTCAATATCCAGGGCTTCGGGCCCGTGATCGACGCGAACGGTCAGTGGGTCGGCGATCCGACCGGCCTCGTCGGTCCGGCGGGGCCGGCGGGTCCGGCGGGTCCGGCGGGTCCGGCCGGACCTGCGGGTCCTGCGGGTCCGGCGGGTCCGCAGGGTCCGATCGGTCCCGCAGGTCCCGCCGGTCCGATCGGCCCTGCGGGTCCGGCGGGTCCCGCGGGTCCTGCGGGTCCGGCAGGTCCGATCGGTCCGGCCGGCCCCGCGGGTCCGGCAGGTCCTGCGGGTCCCGCGGGTCCGGCGGGTCCGGCGGGTCCGCAGGGTCCGAGCGGTATCGTCGCCACGGGCGTGTGGGGCGGGCTCGTCGGTAATGTCGCGGCCAACCAGGCCAACTGGACGTTCGTCGGGCCGTTCGCGACCGTGACGACGGTCGTGAACCAGCGGCTGACCGGCTCCGCCGTCACCTCGCTCGCGGGCGGGGGGCCCGGGACGCTGCACATCGACCTGTGCTACCAGAACAACACCAACCCGGGCGCGCTGACCAACTTCAGCGGCGGCAACTGGATCGTCCATCAGATCACCGGCCCCAACACGCGCCTGCCGTTCTCGGCGACCGGCTCGGTGCTCCCGGGCGCGGGGACGTGGCGCGTCGGGATGTGTGTCCGCACCAATACGGTCAGCATCGGCCCCAACGACTACATCAACGGCTGGGTCCAGGTGACCAACTGAGCGAGGGGCCCAGATCGCGCGCGGCATCCCCGAGGTGCGCGGGACGTCGCGCCTCGCGGTGACGCGGTGCGTGCTCGAGCGATTGCCGGCGCTGGCGCTCCCGCCCCCGGGGGCGCCGGTCCGGATCGCGCTGTCCCTCGATCTCCCCGGAGACGAAACGAGAGGCTCGTATGATTCGCCCGAGCGCTGCAATTGGGATCATGGCCGGCCTCGCCGGCGCGAGCGCGGTCGCGTTCGCGGTGCTCGCGCTGTCCGGTCCGGCGACGATGCCGGGCGTCGGGCCGCAGCCGGGCGCCGCGGCCCAGGCCGCCGGGGTGCGCGCCGAATCGTACGACCCGGTCCGCCGGGCGACGCCGGCCGAGGAGGCGCCGCGGCTGGCCGACCGCGCGGCGCCGCCGCCCGACAACTTCCTCGAGCTGCTGAACGCGCCGAGACCGCCTCCGGGCGACGATCCGCGCGCGGGTCGGCCGGCGCTGGCGTCGGCGCCGAACGAGATCGACGAGGCCAACCGCGTCGAGGCCGAGCAGATCGCGGCGGTGCGTCCGCAGGTGCTCGCCGACGTGCAGGCGAGCCTGCGCGGGAGCAAGACGAGGCTGCGCGCCGCGTGCTGGAAGGGCGGGGCGCCGACGACGATGCGGATCGAGGCGACGTTCGATCCGGACGGGAAGATGCTGACCTACAGCGTCCTCGGGGCGCGCGACGACGGCGGGGTCTCGGCCTGCGTCGGGCAGCAGGCGCTCGCGCTCGCGGTCTCTCCGCCCGGCAAGCCGGTGACGGTCCAGGTGCCGCTCGAGTTCCCGTGAGCGGCGCTCCGGCGCGGGCGCGCACGTGATAGTCTCGGCGGGTGCCGCCGCCCCCCGTTCCGTTCTTTCGAGGTCCGCAGGTCACGGCGTCCGAGGATCAGGGCCTGCTGGTGATCCGCCCGCGCGCCGGGTTCGACTTCCGCGAGCCGCCGGGGACGAGCGCGCTGTACCTGCCGATCGCGCGGCTGGTCGCGGCGAAGGCGGTGCCGTACGAGGAGCCGGGGCTGGCGGCGATCCGGTTCCGCGGCGAGTTCCGCCGGGTCGAGCGCGCGTCGCCGGTGTTCCTCGGCGAGCTGCCGACGGCGGACGCCGAGGCGCTGGTGCAGGCGCTGGCGGAGCGCTACGGGCTGCCGCGCGAGCCGCGGTCGCGGTCGGCGAGCCGGCTCGAGGAGGCGCCGTGGGACGAGTACATCTGCACGATCGGCACCTACGCGCCGGGGCTGTTCGAGCGCGCCGACTTCGAGGGGGTGATGCTGCAGTGCGATGAGAAGCTGCGCGCGACGCTGGCGCCCGGGCGGCGCTATTACGTCGAGGGGTTCGTCGATCCGCGCGCGGCGCCCGGGGCGCGGGTCCTCGGGTACTCCGGGGCGACGCTGCGGGCCCTCAGGGTCGAGCCGGAGTGAGCGCGCGGATCTCCGGCTCGGCGATCCGCCACGCGCGGCAGACGACGAACGAGAGCGAGGTGTCGAGGCGGTTCGCCTCTTCGACGATCTCGCGCAGCATCGCGGCCGGGAAGAGGATCGTGTGCTTGCGCTTGTCGAAGGGGTCGCCGCCGGTGCCGTCCTCGACCGCCTCGGGGCCGAGCTGTCGCACGCGATCCCGTGCGAGCGTCCAGGCGCGCCGCAGGCACAGCGAGAGCGACCCGTCGAGGCGGGCGGCCTCCTGCTGCAGGGTTTGCAGGAGCGGGGTCGGGAAATAGAGGGCCTGCTCGCGGATCTCTTCGGTCATGGGGGAGGCGGAGGGTACAACGATCGAGGGTCGGGCGGCCGCGCCGAGCCCTGTCATGCTGCGAAGCGGCACCGGCTCCGTGATTTCACGCGGGGGCGCCCGGTCCGTGAGGGTCGGCGGAATCGGTGCATGTGCACCCGTCGTTCTCGCTTGAGGACAGGCCCCCGGATGGTTACCTTCCTCGCCGATGTCGAGGTCGTCGCAAGTTTCTGTCGCATGGGCCGGGATCGCCGGCGCGCTGGCGCTGGTCGGCTGCAAGGCGGCGGTGTCGATGAACGTCGAGGCGCCGCGGGTGAGCGGGGAGCTGCGCGGGCGGACGGAGGTGTCGACCCGCGGGTCGTCCGGGACGGCGAAGGCGCGGATCGTCCGCGTCGGCGACAAGCTGTCGTACGAGAACGGCGAGATCGAGTTCGCCACCGGGTCGGCGGAACTGGTCGGCGATTCGACGGAGGACGTGCTCGATCGCCTCGGCGAGGTGCTGCAGGCCTATCCGACGCTGCTGGTGCGGATCGAGGGGCACACCGACAGCCGCGGGAGCCGGGAGTCGAACCAGAAGCTGTCCGAGGAGCGGGCGCGGGCGATCAAGACGGCGCTGATCCGCCGCGGGGTCAGCGGGGCGCGGATGAGCACGAGCGGGCTCGGCGAGGAGACGCCGGAGCGCGTCGAGCCGGGATACTGCCGCAACCGCTCGGAGGAGACGGTGCCGCGCAACAAGCTGCCCGAGTGCCAGGCGATCTGGACGGCCAACCGGCGCGCGGGCTTCATCGTCACCGAGGGCGCGGAGAGCCTGCCGCCCGCGGGCAGCGAGGTGACCCAGGCGGCCGCGCCGGCGCCCGAGCCGGCGCCGAAGCCTGTCCCGCGGGACAGGTCGCCCGACTGGGCGCTGCGGCTGTTCGGCGGCTACTCGCTGGCGACGCCGGGGCCGACGCTGCACGGGGGACACTTCGGGATCGGGGTCCACGCGTCGCAGCGGTTCGGGGCGCGCAGGCGCGGGTACGTCGGCGGAGGTCCGCGCCTGCACTACCGCGGGCTCGGCGGCGAGGCGAGTTCGGAGTTCGAGACGGTCGAGCGGGTGGTCCACCAGTTCGGGCCGGAGGGGAACCTGCTCATCGGCGGCGGGTCGGAGAAGCTGGTCGGGCTGTTCTCGCTGCGCCTCGGTCTGGGGCTGTCGGCCCTGAAGACGGTCGAGACGACGCCGGCGACGCTGACGATGCCGGAGGCGACGAGCCGCACCGACGCGCTGAACCTCGGCGGGTGGCTGCTCGGCGGGGTGGTGGTGCTCGGGAAGATCGCGCCGCGCTGGAGCCTCGGTGGACACGTCGAGGCGGGGATCACTCGCGTGGTGGCGCCGGCGACCTTCGTGATGGAGGTCGGGCTGAATGTCGCGTGGCACTTCGGGCGGGGGCGGCGCGAGGGGATCTGAGCGGGGCCGTGCGAGGGCGATGAAGACATGTCTTGAAGGGCATCCGGCGTGGCGACGTGGGGCCCGTCGTGGACGTCGCGTATGCATCGAGCGTCGCGCTCGCGGATGAGCGGGGCCCGTCGTGGTCGTCGGATCGGCAATCGAGGGAGCGCCCTCGTCGGTCGAGACGCGGGGTCCGTCGAGGTGGCGGGCTGGGCGTCGGAGGTCGTCGCGGATCGACAAGCGGGGCTGGTCGAGGGTCCGGGTCATGTGTCGGAGGGGAGGTCGTCGCGGATCGACAAGCGGGGCCCACCACGGCCTTCGGAGGGCGGACCCAGCGCGGCGCCTGGGACGCAGGCGGGGGGGACCCATGGCGCGCGCGCAGGCCCCAGGCGTGCGCACGGGCGAGGGTGTATGTCCGGAGAGACATGTCTTCGAAGCCATGGAGGGGCCGAGCACGGCCATGGGGGGGAACCCGACGCCCGCGAGGGACCCACGGCGCCGCGCCGGGTCCGCCCGCGCCAGGACCTTCGTGGCCCCGCGTGCGCGCAGCGGAGAGGCCCCGCGTGCGCGCAGCGGAGAGGCCCCGCGTGCGCGCAGCGGAGAGGCCCCG
>ERZ1066117.59-NODE-59-length-137648-cov-39.176448_pt1 | contig 137648 bp, 122 predicted proteins | sample MGYA00382764_ERZ1066117 | MGnify/ENA primary metagenome ERZ1066117 (study PRJEB33369, sample SAMEA5778347) | biofilm metagenome | biome: Industrial cooling water; feature: Water cooling tower basin; material: Biofilm | place: United Arab Emirates | collected...
CCGTGAGGGTGGCCGCACCGTCGGCGCCGGCGTCGTCACCAAGATCATCGAGTAACCCGGCCCGAATTCAGGGGATACTGCCGTGGACACGCTCAAGATTCGCATCAGGCTCAAAGCCTTCGACCACAAGCTGCTCGACCAGTCGGCGAGCGAGATCGCCGAGACCGCGCGCCGCACCGGCGCGACGGTGGCCGGCCCGATCCCGCTGCCGACCAAGATCAACAAGTACACGGTCCTCCGCAGCCCCTTCATCGACAAGAAGTCGCGCGAGCAGTTCGAGATCCGGACGCACAAGCGCCTGCTCGACATCCTTGAACCGAACAAGCAGACCCTCGACGCCCTGATGAAGCTCGACCTGTCGGCGGGCGTGGACGTCGAGATCAAGACCTGAGGGACTACCCGGGGCATTTATGGCCAAGCTCATCGTCAAAGACCTCACAGGCGCTCAGGTCGGCGAGATCGACGTCGCCGACACGGTGTTCGCCGCGCCCGTGAAGGAGCACCTGCTGTGGGAGGTCGTGCGCTACCAGCGGGCGGCTCGCCGCGCCGGGACGCACGCGACCAAGACCCGCGCCGAAGTCAGCCTGACCGGCAAGAAGATGACCAAGCAGAAGGGCACGGGCGGCGCACGCCACGGCTCGCGGCGGACCAACATCTTCGTCGGCGGCGGCAACGTCTTCGGGCCCAAGCCGCGCAACTACGCCTTCCACGTCAACAAGAAGACGATGGCCGGCGCGCTGCGCACCGCGCTGACGCTGCGCGCGAAGGACGGCAACCTCGTCGTCCTCCGCGACCTGCAGCTGCCGGAGATCAAGACCAAGGCGTTCGCGCAGACGCTCGCCACGCTCGAGGCGCCGAAGGCCCTCGTCGTCGATTCCGGCGACAACCAGAACCTGCGCCTCAGCGCGCGCAACCTCGCTGACGCGAGCTTCCTCGATGTCCGTGGCCTCAACGTCTACGACATCCTGCGGTTCCCCAAGCTGCTGATCTCGGAGAGCTCGCTGCGTCAGGTCGAGGCCCGGCTCGCGCCGGCGAAGGAGGGCACATGACCCCGCAGCAGATCATCGTCCGGCCCGTCGTCACCGAGAAGTCGACCGACCTCCAGGGCCGCAAGAATCACTACGTGTTCGAGGTCGCCAAGGCGGCGAACAAGATCGAGATCCGCAAGGCGGTCGAGGTCGTGTTCGGCGTGCGCGTCCAGGATGTCCGCACGATGGTCGTCCGCGGCGATGTCCGCCGGGTCGGCAAGTTCATCGGCAAGCAGCGGGCCTGGAAGAAGGCGATCGTGACCGTCCACCCCGGCGACTCGATCGACCTCTACGGCGAGCAGGCCGACAAGGGCTAAGGAGCGCACCATGGGCATCAAGACCTACAGGCCAACCTCTCCGGGCCGGCGCGGCATGAGCGTCAACACCCGCGACCAGGTGACGGCGTCCGAGCCGCACCGGCCGCTGGTCGAGAAGATCGATCGCCACACGGGCCGCAACAACTACGGCCGCCAGACCGCGCGCTTCCGCGGCGGCGGTCACAAGCAGCTCTACCGCGTCATCGACTTCAAGCGCGACAAGTTCGGCGTCCCCGGCAAGGTCGCGACCGTCGAGTACGACCCGAACCGTACGACCTTCATCGCCCTGATCAACTACGCGGACGGCGAGAAGCGCTACATCCTGGCCCCCGAGGGTCTCAAGGTCGGCGACACGGTGATCAGCGACCAGGGCGCGGACATCAAGCCGGGCAACAGCCTGCCGCTGCGCAACATCCCGGTCGGCACGATCATCCACAACCTCGAGATCAAGATCGGCAAGGGCGGCCAGCTGGTCCGCACCGCCGGCAGCGGCGCGCAGCTGATGGCCCGCGAGGGCGACTGGACGCAGGTTCGCCTGCCGTCCGGCGAGGTCCGCCGCGTCCACATCGAGTGCCGCGCGACCGTCGGCACGCTGAGCAACGGCGACCACAGCCGCGTCAGTCTGGGCAAGGCCGGCCGCACGCGCTGGCTCGGCCGTCGTCCGCACAACCGCGGCGTCACCATGAACCCGATCGACCACCCGATGGGCGGCGGTGAGGGTCGCACCTCGGGCGGTCGTCACCCCTGCTCGCCGTGGGGTATGCTGACCAAGGGCTACCGTACGCGCCACAACAAGCGGACCGACGTGTACATCGTCTCGCGCAGGAAGAAGTAACCCATGGCACGTTCCATCAAGAAGGGCCCGTTCGCCGACGCCCACCTTATCGAGAAGATCGAGGTCGCCCTCAAGGAAGGCAACCGCCGCGTGGTCAAGACCTGGTCGCGCCGCTCGACGATCCTCCCGACCTTCGTCGGCGCGAACGTGATGGTCCACAACGGCCACAAGTGGATCCCGATCTTCATCACGGAGAACATGGTCGGCCACAAGCTCGGCGAGTTCGCCCCGACCCGCACCTTCCGCGGGCACTCCGGTGACCGCAAGGCCGCGAAGAAGTAGTCCACCGAGGTATCCATGGCCACCGCACGTCTCAGTCACGCACGGATTACTCCGCGGAAGGCGCGGATCATCGCGGATCTCATCCGCGGCCAGAAGGTCGCGCGCGCGATCGACAACCTCCGCTTCCTCCACAAGTCGGGCGCCAAGCAGTTCTTCAAGCTGCTCGTCAGCGCCGTCGCCAACGCCGAGGACAGGGGCGACGTCAACGTCGACAACCTCGTCGTCACCAAGGTGACCGTCGACCAGGGCCCGACGCTCAAGCGCTGGCGCCCGCGGGCGATGGGCCGCGCCAACCGCATCCTCAAGAAGACCAGCCACATCCACCTCGAGGTGGCGGAGGTACGCAGCTAATGGGCCAGAAAACACATCCGGTAGGCTTCCGCCTCGGGATCGTCCGCACGTGGGGCTCGAAGTGGTTCGAGCATCAGCGCTACCGCCAGTGGCTCCACGAGGACATCAAGATCCGTCGCTTCCTCAAGAAGGAACTGTACGCCGCCAGCATCGCCGACATCACGATCGAGCGGGCCGCCAACAAGCTGAAGATCAACATCTTCTCGGCGCGCCCCGGCATCATCATCGGCAAGCGCGGCGCCGGCGTCGAGGTCCTGAAGAAGAAGGTCCAGAAGTTCACCGAGTCCGAGGTCTTCCTGAACATCCAGGAGGTCCGCAAGGCCGAGACGAACGCGCAGCTGGTCGCCGAGAACATCGCGCAGCAGCTCGAGCGCCGGGTCGCGTTCCGCCGCGCCCTCAAGCGCGCGATGCAGACCGCGATGAAGTTCGGCGCCAAGGGCATCCGCGTCGCCGCCTCGGGCCGCCTGGCCGGCGCTGAGATGTCGCGCCGCGAGACCTACAAGGCCGGCGGCGTCCCGCTGCACACCTTGCGCGCGGACATCGACTACGGCTTCGCCGAGGCCCACACCACGGCGGGCGCGATCGGCGTCAAGTGCTGGATCTTCAAGGGCGAGGTCTACGGCACGCGCGCCACCCAGCAGAACGACCCCCGCTTCCCGCGGCCCCAGAAGTAAACGAGGCCAATCATGCTCTCCCCATCCAGAGTCAAGTACCGCAAGGTCCAAAAGGGCCGCATGGCGGGCCAGGCCAAGGGCGGCACCGAGGTGTCGTTCGGCGACTTCGGCCTCCAGACCGTCGAGTGCGGCTGGATCACCGCGCGCCAGATCGAGGCGGCGCGTATCGCGATCAACCGCCACGTCAAGCGCGGCGGCAAGCTCTACATCCGGATCTTCCCGGACAAGCCCGTCTCGCGCAAGCCGGCCGAGACCCGAATGGGTAAGGGCAAGGGCGCCCCGGACTTCTGGGTCGCCGTGGTCCGCCCGGGCCGCGTGCTCTACGAGATCGAGGGCGTCACCGAGGAGATGGCGCGCGAGGCGTTCATGCGCGCGCACCACAAGCTCCCGATCAAGACCCGCTTCATCCGAAGGGACGGTGGCCTGTGAAAGCCCTGGAACTCCGCGAGAAGACGACCGAGCAGCTGGCCGAGCTCGAGGGCCAGCTCCGCGACAAGCTCGTCCGCCTGAGCGTCGCCAAGGCGACCCAGCGGGCGACCAACACCGCCCAGTTTGGCGCCCTGCGCCGCGACATCGCGCGGATCAAGACGGTCCTGCGCGAGCGGCAGCTCGGCATCGAGGGAAAGCAGGCATAGGTCATGACCGAGACCCAAGACAACACCACTGACTCCGCGGGCCTGCGCCGGGTCCTCCAGGGCACCGTCGTCTCCGACAAGATGGACAAGACCATCGTCGTCCAGGTGATGCGGCGCTACAAGCACCCGCGCTACCGCAAGTACGTCAGCGAGCGCCTGCGCTACAAGGCGCACGACGAGAAGAACGAGGCCAAGGTCGGCGACGTCGTCCGCATCGAGTCCTGCCGGCCTCTGTCCCGCGAGAAGCGCTGGAACCTCCAGGCGATCGTGGAGAAAGCGACGGTCGTATGATCCAGGTCCAGTCCCTCCTCGACGTGGCCGACAACTCGGGCGCGCGCAAGCTCTTCTGCATCAAGGTCCTCGGCGGCTCCAAGCGCCGCTACGCGACGATCGGCGACGTCATCGTCGTCTCGGTCCGCGACGCCCTGCCGAACAGCAAGGTGAAGAAGGGCTCGGTGATGAAGGCCGTGATCGTGCGCACCCGCCGCGGCGTCCGCCGCCTCGACGGCAGCGTGATCCGCTTCGACACCAACAGCGCCGTGCTGATCGACGCGCAGAAGCAGCCGATCGGCACCCGCATCTTCGGCCCGGTGGCGCGCGAGCTCCGGCAGAAGAACTACCTCAAGATCATCTCGCTGGCTCCGGAGGTGCTGTGATGCAGCGGATTCGTACGGGCGACGAGGTCGTCGTCATCGCCGGCAAGCACAAGGGGCGCCGCGGCAAGGTGCTGCGGGTCGTCCCCGAGTCCGACCGGGTCGTCGTGCAGGGCGTCAACGTCGTCACCAAGCACGTCAAGCCCGGCAAAGAGAACCCCCAGGGTGGCATCGTCAAGCGCGAGGCCCCCGTCCACCTCTCCAACGTCATGCTCGCGGATCCGAAGACGGGCGACCCCACACGGGTGCGCTTCACGATCCTCGACGACGGCCGCAAGGTCCGCGTCGCGGTCAAGTCGGGCGAGCAGATCGACACGTAACCGGAATTCGCAGTCATGGCCAAGGCAGCACGCGCCGGTGGGGGGGCTCCCACCAAGAAAAAGGAAGCCGCCGGCTTCGGGTTCAAGTTTTCGCGGGTCCAAGAGGAGCCGCTGAAGCGTGATCAGGGCTACGTCCCGCGACTCGCGCAGCGCTACGGCGACGTCGCTCGCCCGGCGTTGCTCTCCGAGTTCGGCTACAAGAACGTCTACACGGTCCCGCGGATCGAGAAGATCGTGCTCAACATCGGCCTCGGCGAGGCGATTCGCCAGCCGAAGCTGCTTGAGCAAGCCTTCGAGGTCCTCGGCAACATCACCGGCCAGCGGCCGGTGGTCACGCGCGCCAAGAAGTCGATCGCGACCTTCAAGCTCCGCGAGGGGATGAAGATCGGCTGCATGGTGACGCTCCGCGGGCACCGGATGTGGGAGTTCCTCGACCGTCTGATGACGATCGCGCTCCCGCGGACGAGGGACTTCCGCGGCGTCAGCCGCAAGGCCTTCGACGGCCGCGGTAATTTCACCCTGGGCATCAAGGAAGTGCTGATCTTCCCCGAGGTCGACATCGACAAGCTCGACAAGGTGCCCGGCATGAACGTCTGCATTCACACCTCGGCGGCCACGGACGAGGAAGGCCGCTCCCTGCTCGAGAAGCTGGGGATGCCGTTCCGGCGCGCCTAAGGGAGATTCGCTACCATGTCCATGACCGATCCCATCGCCGACATGCTCGCCCGGATCCGCAACGCGATCCACGCGCAGCACCCGAGCTTGACCATGCCCGGCTCGAAGCAGAAGCTCCGCATCTGCGAGATCCTCAAGGAAGAGGGCTACATCTCCGACGTCAGCTGGATTGACGACGACAAGCAGGGCCAGATCGAGGTCAAGCTCAAGTACCAGGGCGACGAGGCCGCGATCGAGGGCCTGCGCCGGATCAGCCGGCCCGGCCAGCGCGCCTACGCCCGCGGCAAGGACATCCCGAAGGTCCAGAACGGCCTCGGCATCCTGATCGTCTCGACCTCTCGCGGCATGATGACCGACCGCGCCGCCCGCCGGCACGGCATCGGCGGCGAGCTGATCTGCAGCGTCTGGTGAGCGCCGCAAAGGGAACAAGACCATGAGTCGTATCGGCAAAACCCCAGTGAAGATCCCCAAGGGGGTCACGGTGTCCGCCAAGGGCCAGACGCTGTCGGTGAAGGGCCCGCAGGGCACGCTCGACTTCGAGGTCCCGACGGAGATCCAGATCAAGGTCGAGGGCGACACCCTCACCTTCATCCGCACCAGCGAGGAACAGAATGTGCGCGCCATGCACGGCATGGCCCGCGCGATGGCCTCGAACCTGGTGACCGGCGTCTCGGTCGGCTTCACCCGCACGCTCGACATCGTCGGCGTCGGCTACCGCGCCGCGGTCAAGGGCGATGTCGTCGACCTGACCCTCGGCTTCTCGCACCCGGTCAGCTACAAGCTGCCGGCGGGGGTCAAGGCCGAGGTCGACAAGGACGGCAAGCTGCACATCAAGTCGCCGAACAAGAGCCTGCTCGGCCAGGTCGCCGCCGACCTGCGCGGCTTCCGGCCGCCCGAGCCCTACAAGGGCAAGGGCGTCCGCTACCTGAACGAAAAGATCACCCTGAAGGAAGGCAAGGCCCGCGGTAAAGGCAAGTAGCCGCGCGCTTGGAGTAGGACCATGCCCTCGCAGAATGAACAGATCCGGCTGCGCCGCAAGGCAAGCATCCGCAAGCGGGTCCACGGCACCACCGAGCGCCCGCGGCTCTCGGTGTTCCGCAGCACCAAGCACATCTACGCGCAGGTCATCGACGACACCACCTCGTCGACGCTCGTGTCCGCCTCGACGCTCCTCAAGGAGCTGGCCGGCGAGAGCGAGAAGACCAAGCGCGAGCTGGCCGAGCTCGTCGGGGCCACCATCGCCAAGGCCTGTCTGGCCAAAGGCATCACCAAGGTCGTGTTCGACCGCAACGGCTACATCTACCACGGCCGGATCAAGGCCCTCGCCGACGGCGCGCGCGCCGGTGGGCTCGACTTCTAGCCCGACAGGAAGCAGCGATGATCGACATTGAATCCCTCGGAGAACTGGTCGACCGCGTCGTCTACATCAACCGCGTGGCGAAGGTCGTCAAGGGCGGTCGGCGGTTCAGCTTCAGCGCGCTGGTCGTGATCGGCAACGAGCGCGGCTGGGTGGGCATCGGCTACGGGAAGGCCAAGGAAGTCCCGGAGGCGATCCGCAAGGCCAACGACCTGGCGCGCAAGAACCTGTTCCAGGTCCCGCTCGCCGGCGCGACGATCCCGCACGAGATCATCGGCCACCACGGCGCCGGCACGGTGCTGCTGCGCCCGGCCTCTCCCGGTACCGGCGTCATCGCCGGCGGCGCGGTCCGTGCGGTCGTCGAGTGCGCGGGCATCCACGACATCCTCAGCAAGTGCATCGGCACCAACAACCCGCAGAACGTCATCCACGCGACGGTGGACGCGCTCAAGCGTCTCCGCGCGCCGGAGTCGGTCTCGCGCCGCCGCGGCCTGCCGGTCGCCGAGCTGACCCAGTAGGAGCGCAGCCATGGCCCTCAAGCTCAAAGTGACCCTCGTCCGCAGCCCGATCCACCGCGAGCAGTCGCAGAAGGACACCGTCCGCGGCCTCGGCTTGCGTCACCTGAACCACTCCCGCGTCCTCGACGACACCCCGTCGATCCGCGGCATGATCCGCAAGATCCAACACCTCGTCGCCGTCGAGCCGGCGGACGACCAGAAGTAAGAGGACTGTTCGATGGGTACCACACTCGAAACCCTGCAGCCGCCCGCGGGCGCCCGCAAGCGCCGCAAGCGCGTCGGTCGCGGCATCGGTTCTCGCCGCGGCAAGACCTCGACCCGCGGCGTCAAGGGTCAGCTCGCGCGCCACAACCAGATGCCCGACCACTTCGAGGGCGGTCAGAACCCGCTCCAGCGCCGGGTCCCGAAGCGCGGCTTCATCAACTTCGCGCGCGAGGAGATCCACGGGGTGAACGTCGGTCTGCTCGAGGGCCGCTTCGGCGCCGGCGAAGAGGTGACGCTCGAGTCCCTGCGGGCCAAGCGCCTCGTCCCCAAGCGCGTGAAGAAGGTCAAGCTCCTCGGCACCGGCGAGCTCAAGACCGCGCTCACGATCCGGGTCGACCAGGTCAGCGAGTCGGCCCGTCAGAAGGTCGAGGCGGCTGGCGGCTCCATCCAGGAGTCGGCCCCGGCCGCGCAGGCCTGAGCCTCGTCCGCGCTTGAGCCGGCGCCTGGCGCCGGACCGCCAACGGCCGCGACCTCTGTGCCTGGCACGAGGTCCGGCCGTTGTTCGTTCGAGGGGGTGGCGCACGCCGCGGCGGCTCCAGGTCGGCTGCGGCGCCGTTGCCCTTGGGGTACAAATCCGGGCGCAGGCCCCGGGCCGTCAGATCGGCCGCCCGAACAGGCAAGCTGGAACCGCCGATGGGTGTCATCATCAACATCTTCAAACTGCCGGAGCTTCGCAAGCGTGTGCTCTTCACGCTGGCGATGCTGGCCGTGTACCGCTTCGGCGTGTTCGTGGCCGTGCCGGGCGTCGACCGCACCGTGATGGACGACATCGTCCGGCAGGGCGCGGGCGGCTTCCTCGGCTACCTGAACATGTTCAGCGGCGGCGCCCTGAGCAACCTCTCCGTGTTCGCGCTCGGGATCATGCCCTACATCAGCGCGAGCATCATCATGCAGCTGATGACGGCCGTGATCCCGCGGCTCGAGCAGCTCAGCAAGGAGGGCGAGACCGGGCGGCGCAAGATCAACCAGTACAGCCGCTACGGCACCGTCTTCCTGTCGGTCATCCAGGGCTGGTTCATGGCGACCTGGCTCGAGTCGCAGAACGCGCCGGGCCAGACCCTCGTGCTCGACCCCGGGCTGACCTTCCGCTTGATGACGATCATGACCCTGACCGCAGGGACATGCTTCATCATGTGGTTGGGCGAGCAGATCACCGAGAAGGGGATCGGCAACGGGATCTCGCTGATCATCTTCGCGGGCATCGTCGCCGACCTGCCGGTCGCGCTGTACCAGCTGTGGCAGAAGACCCAGGACGACCCCGAGAACTTCGGCCCGCTGTTCATCGCCATCCTCGGCGCGCTCGTCGTCACGGTCATCGCCTTCGTCGTGGTGATGGAGCGCGGCCAGCGGCGGATCCAGGTCCAGTACGCCAAACGTGTCGTCGGGCGGCAGATGTTCGGCGGCAGCGCCAACTACCTGCCGCTGCGGCTCAACAGCGCCGGCGTGATCCCGCCGATCTTCGCCAGCTCGATCCTGATGTTCCCGAGCCAGATCGCGGGCATGACCGGCAGCTCGTCGATGCAGTGGTTCTCCAACGCCCTGCGCTACGACGGGTGGCTGTACCTGACCAGCTTCGTCGGGCTTGTGATTTTCTTCACGTTCTTCTACACGTCGCTGCAGTTCAACCCGGTCGACGTCGCCGACAACCTGAAGAAGCAGAACGCCTCGATCCCCGGCATTCGCCCTGGCAAGCGGACGGCCGAGTACATCGAGTTCATCTTGACCCGCCTGACCTTCGCCGGCGCCTTCTACATCGCCGCCGTCTGCGTCCTGCCGACCCTGCTGCAGACCAAGTTCAACGTGCCGTTCTACTACGGCGGCACCTCGCTGCTGATCGTCGTCGGCGTCGCCCTCGACACGGCGCAGCAGATCGAGAGCCACCTGGTCACCCGCTCGTACGAGGGGTTCGCCGGCCCGGGCGGGCCGCGGATCCGCGGGCGCCGGGGCTAACTCACGCCGGGCGGCGGTGCTCGGGCCAGCCCTGGCCTGGACTATCGCCGCCCTTTTTGCCACCTTTTCGCCCTTCCTTGGCGGCCCCCCAGCGGGGGTCCCTTAGTTTATGTCATCCGAGGTCTCTTCTCTGTGAATCTCCCGCACGCCGACACATTCGAGGCCACAGTGATCGCTGAGTTGCCCCAGCAGCTGTACCGCCTCGAGGCCGAGCTTCCGTCGCGGGCTGTCCTGACGGCCAGCCTGTCCGCGGAGGCGCGGCGCGTCGGCGTGAGCGTGAGGACGGGGCAACGTGTGCTGGTCCGCCGGGCCAGTCTCGATCCAGGCCGCGGCGTCATCACCGGGCTGGCCCTGCGCCAGCCCTAAAAAGCCGCGACTCGCCAATCAAAGGAACCATGAAAGTCAGAGCCAGCGTTCGAAAGATCTGCGACAAGTGCAAGGTCATCCGCCGCAAGGGTGTCGTGCGGGTGATCTGCGAGAACCCCAAGCACAAGCAGCGTCAGGGCTAGGAGGACCACCACCATGGCACGCATCGCAGGGGTGGACCTGCCCCGTAACAAGCGCATCGAGATCGCGCTCACCTACCTGTACGGCATCGGCCGGCACACCGCGCTCAAGATCCTCGACAAGTCGGGCGTCGGCGCGGCGATCCGCACCGACGACCTCACCGAGGACCAGGTCGCCGCGATCCGCAACGTGATCGAGAGCGACTTCAAGGTCGAGGGTGACCTTCGCCGCGACGTCCAGATGAACATCAAGCGCCTGATGGACCTCGGCTGCTACCGCGGCCTCCGTCACCGCCGCGGCCTGCCGGTCCGCGGCCAGCGCACGCACACCAACGCTCGCACGCGCAAGGGTCCCAAGCGGGGCACGGTCGCGCAGAAGAGGAAGGCGTAACCGATGGCGAACCCCAAGGCACAGGACTCCGGCGACAAGAAGGGCGGCAAGCGCCGCGTCAAGAAGAACGTCGCGACCGGCGTCGTCTACATCAACTCGACCTTCAACAACACGCTGATCACGATCACCGACGTCAACGGCAACACGATCGCGTGGGCCTCGGCGGGCGTGCGCGGCTTCAAGGGCTCGCGCAAGTCGACGCCGTTCGCCGCCCAGCTGGCGGCCGACGACGCGGCTCGCAAGGCGCAGGACCACGGCATGCAGAGCGTGTCGGTCCGCGTCTCGGGCCCGGGCGCCGGCCGCGAGTCGGCGCTCCGCGGGCTCCAGTCCGCCGGTCTGCGCATCACCTCGATCAAGGACGTCACGCCGATCCCGCACAACGGCTGCCGCCCGCCCAAGCGGAGGAGGGTCTAAAACCATGGCACGTTACATCGGTCCCGTCTGCCGGCTCTGCCGCCGCGAAGACGCCAAGCTGTTCCTCAAGGGCGACCGCTGCTTCACCGACAAGTGCGGCTATGACCGCCGCCAGTACCCGCCGGGCCAGCACGGCCAGGGCCGCAAGAAGCGCCCGAGCGACTACGGCCAGCAGCTGCGCGAGAAGCAGAAGGTCAAGCGCATCTACGGCCTGCTCGAGAAGCAGTTCCGCGGCTACTACTACCGCGCCTCGCGGATGAAGGGCGTCACCGGCGAGAACCTGCTGGTCCTGCTCGAGCGCCGGCTCGACAACGTCGCCCTGCGCTGCGGCTTCTCCTCGAGCCACGCCGAGGCCCGCCAGCTCGTCCGTCACGGCCACTTCCTGGTCAACGGCAAGCGGATCAACATCCCGAGCTACCAGGTCCGCGCCGGCGACATCGTCGAGGTCCGCGACCACAGCCGGAAGATCCAGCGCATCGTCGACGCCCTCGGGCAGGTCGACCGGGTCCCGCGGCCGGCGTGGATCGACCTCGACAAGGAGAACATGCGCGGCAAGATCACCGCGCTGCCGACCCGCTCGGACATCTCGTCGGACATCGACGAGCAGCTGATCGTCGAGCTCTACTCGAAGTGACCCGGAGGGACGAATGCAGGACCAGAACACCATCGCCAGGAACTGGCGCGACCTGATCCGGCCGAAGAAGCTCGAGGTCGACACCTCGTCGCTGACCGACACCTACGGCAAGTTCACCTGCGAGCCGCTCGAGCGCGGGTACGGCATCACCCTCGGGAACAGCCTCCGCCGGGTGCTGCTGAGCTCGCTCCAGGGCGCGGCGATCACGACCGTCCGTATCGAGGGGGCCCTGCACGAGTTCACGACCGTGCCGGGCGTCGTCGAGGACGTCACCGACATCATCCTCAACGTCAAGGCGCTGCTGCTGCGCATGGACGACGCGACCCCACGGACGCTCGTCATCGACAAGCAGGGCGAGGGCGAGGTGACCGCCGGCGACATCCAGGCGCCGACGGGCGTCACCGTGCTGCGCCCGGAGCAGCACATCGCCACCCTGAGCAAGGGCGGTCGGCTGCGCATGGAGATGTCCTGCGCGATGGGCCGCGGCTACGCGACCGCCGACCAGAACAAGACCGAGGGCATGCCGATCGGGGTGATCCCGATCGACTCGCTCTTCTCGCCGACGCAGAAGGTCAACTACCGCGTGACCAACGCCCGCGTCGGCCACCGCACCGACTACGACCGCCTCTCGCTCGAGGTGTGGACGGACGGCTCGGTGCGCCCGGAGGACGCGGTCGCCTACGCGGCGAAGATCCTCAAGGAGCAGCTCTCGATCTTCATCAACCGCGAGGAGATCGAGGAGGCCGCCGCGCCGCAGCAGTCGGAGAGCGACAAGCTCAACGAGTACCTGTGGCGCTCGGTCGACGAGCTCGAGCTCAGCGTCCGCTCGGCGAACTGCCTGCAGAACGCCAACATCCACTACATCGGCGACCTCGTGCAGCGCACCGAGGCCGAGATGCTCAAGACCAAGAACTTCGGCCGCAAGTCGCTCAAGGAGATCAAGGAGATCCTGGCGCAGATGGGGCTGTCGCTTGGCATGAAGATCGACAACTGGCAGGGGCCGCCGCCGGCCCGTGAGGAGACCTGACCGATGCGCCACCAGAACGCTGGCCGCAAGTTCAGCCGCAACTCGGCTCATCGCAAGGCCATGTTCCGCAACATGGTGACCTCGGTGATCGAGCACGAGCGGATCACCACCACCGACCCCAAGGCCAAGGAGCTGCGCCGGCTCGTGGAGCGGACGATCACGATCGCCCTCCGCCTCGGCGACGTGCTCACCAAGCCGCGGGACCAGCGCAGCGCCGCCGAGCAGGGCAAGTACGTCCACGCCCTGCGCATGGCGGGCCGGATGATCCGGACCCGCGAGGCGCTGCACAAGCTGTTCGACCACGTCGCTCCGCGCCTCGTCGGCCGTCCGGGTGGCTACACCCGGATCCTCAAGGTCGGCACCCGCCCGGGCGACGCCGCGCCGCTGGCGATCCTCGAGCTGGTGACCTACCAGCTCCCGGGCAACGCGCCGGCGACGACCGAGGCGACCGGCGCGACCGCGACCGGCGCCGAGGCGGCCGCGACCTGAGCCACGGCTCGCGCGCGTGCGCGTGACGAGGGCCCGCGACGGACGTCGCGGGCCCTTCTTCTTTTTGCGGGTCCCAGCCGCCGCGGATGAGCCCAGCCGCCGGCTCGGGCGAGGCGCCGGTCGTGTTGTCGCGGGTTTTTTGATCGCCCGCGCGGCCCTCCGTACGCTGCGCCTGTGCTGGCCGAACTCGAACCTTACTATCCTCTGCTCGCCGTCGGCGGCGGTCTGCTCGTCGCGCTCCTGCTGCTGACGTGGCTCGCGCGCGGGCTCGCGCGCGGCCGCACGCAGCGCCCGCAGTCGGTCGTCGCGCTGACCCCCGGGCACGCGCTGCACGTCGTCGAGCTCGCCGGCCGGCGCATGGTCGTCGGGACAGGTCCGAGCGGTCCGCCGCGCCTCCTGCTCGAGCTGCCGGACCCGGGCTTGCCGATGTGGGCGACGCCGGTCGGCGGCGAGGCTCCTCCGTGGATCGCCGACGCCGCGCGTCGCGGTCCCGAGGAGTGGACCGCGCATGGACCCTGAGCTGTCGGCCGGCGCGACGACCTGGATGCTCCTGTCGCTCGCGCCGCTGGTCGCGGTCTGTTGCACGGCGTTCGCCAAGGCGAGCGTGGTGCTGTCTGCGGTCCGTGTCGGCCTCGGCGCGGAGGCGCTCCTGCCGTGGAGCGCCGTGTTCGCGCTCGCGCTGGTCGTCGCCGCGGTGGTGATGGGCCCGGTCGCGCAGGAGCTCGCGGCGGCCGCGGGCGGGCCGGTCGAGTGGCTCGGCCTGTTCGAGCCACTCGCCGGGTTCTTGCGCCGCCACGCCGACCCGGGCGAGCTCGCGTACTTCGCGGAGCTCAACGCGATCGCCGACGGACACCCGCTCGCGCTGGTGCCGGCGTTCCTGGTGACCGAGCTCGGCGAGGCGCTGCAGATGGCGGCGGTGATCCTGATCCCGTTCGTGCTCGTCGATCTGATCCTCGCCCAGCTGATCGCGCTGATCGGACTCTCGGGACAGGTGCAGCCGGCGGTCGCGCTGCCGAGCAAGCTGCTGCTGTTCCTCGCGGTCGGCGGCTGGGACATCGTCGTGCGCGGGCTGGTGGAGGGGTACACGTGACCGTCGCGGCGCCCGAGCTGCTGCAGGAGGGCTTCGCGGCGGCGCTGTGGCTGGTCGCGCCCGCGGCCGGCGCCGCGGCGCTCGCGGCGGTCGTGTTCGGCTGGCTGATGCACCGGCTCGGCGTCCACGATCCCGCGCCAGTGCTCGCGGCCCGCGCGGCCGCGGTGCTCGCGGTGCTGTGGCTGTCCGGCGCGGACTGGCTCGCGGCCGGGGCGGCGTGGACGCGCGAGCTGTGGTCGGTCCTGCCGGCGATCGGGCGCGGATGAGGTGCCCGATCGGACATGTCCTGTCGGAGAGGTCGCCGTGATCGCCGGCGCGACCGCGGCGTGCGCCTGGCTGGCCGTGCGCCTGTTCGCCCTGCTGCGCGCGCAGACGCTGTGGCGCGGGGCGCTCGGCGGGGCGTGGCCGCTGATCGCGGCGGCGCTCGCGGGCCTCTTGGCGGCAGCGTGGCGGCCCGCGGACGTCGAGCCGGTCGCGTGGGCTGTTTGGCTGCCGGTCGCGGTGCTCGAGGCGCTGCTCGGCGCGGTGCTCGGGGCGCTCGTCAGCCTGCCGGGCGAGGCGGCGCTCGGGGCGGCGCGCGCGTCGGGGCTCGCGCTCGGCCTCGCGCGCCCGCGCGCGTGGGAGGCCCTGCACCTCGCGCTCGCCGGCGCGCTCGCGCTGGCGCTCGATCTGCACCGGCCGCTGCTCGCGGGGCTCCGCGGGACGGCGGCGCGCTGGCCCGTCGGGCAGCCGGCGGCGTGGCGATTCGACGGAGGGCTCGACGCCGCGATCGCCGGTGCGGGCGAGCTGGCCGCGCTGGCGCTCGGGCTGGCGACGCCGGTGCTGCTGACCGCGGCGATCGTCGAGCTCGGGCTCGGGTTCGCCGCGCGGGTCCAGCCGCTCGCCGCGGCCGCTCCGGCGCTGCGGCCGTGGTTCGTCACCGCCGCGGCGCTCGCGGCCCTCGGCGCGGCCTGGACCGCCTACCCCGAGTCGTGGCTGCGCGCGCTCCCCCGCGGGTGAGGCGTGATACCGTCCCCTCCGTGCCTCGCCCACGGTCTCCCGGCGTCTCGCGGGCCTGCGGCCCCGCGGGAGGCGTCGTTCGGTCGGCGCGGCTCCTCGCGCTCGCGCTAGCGACGGCGTGCGGCCGCGGCGACCCCGAGCCGCCCGACCCGCAGGCGCTGCGGCTGCCGACCGGGGCCCTGCTCGCGCCCGACGGCGGGTGGCTATTCGTCGCCAACAGCAACCTCGACCTCGGCGTCGCCGCGAGCACGCTCGTCGTGCTCGACCTGCGGGCGCTCGACCGTGCGTTCGCCGAGCCGCCGCGGCCGGTCGGCAGCGAGCCGACCGCCGACGCGCCGTGCCGTGTCTCGGAGGACAGGAACGAAGAGGCAGCCGGCGAGGACCTCGAGATCGTCGAGTGCGAGCCGCGGTTCTTCATCCAGCGCGACCACACGGTCCGGCTGCCGAGCGGGGCCGGCAACGTCGCGCTCGACCTGCCGAGCGGCGGCGAGGGGCCGTGGCGGCTGCTCGTCCCGTCGAGCATCGACCGCGCGGTGACGTGGGTCGACATCACGCGCGACGCGAGCGGGATCGAGGTCGAGTGCGGGCAGGACGGCGAGGGCGAGTGCGACGCGGCGCACCGGCTGACCCACCTCGGCAACGACCCGCAGGCCGAGCGGCTGCCGGCCGACCCGGCGCGGCTCACCGTCGACGCCGGCGGCTTCCGCTACGCCTACCTGCCGCACCTGCTCGGCGCGAGGATGACGCTGATCGCGCTCGACGCCGAGTACGGGCCGAAGATCACCGACATGGCCGCGGAGTTCTTCCTCGCCGACCCGGTCAACCAGGGCACGCTCGCCGGCGGCTTCGCGGTCGCGCAGCGGCCATGCGACCTCGCCGAGCCGCCCGACCTGACGCGGGGCTGCACGCGGCCGCTGTTGTACGCGACGCAGCGGTTCTGGCCCGGCCTGCGGGCGTTCACCGTCGAGACCGGGCGCGACGTGCTCGTCCGCTCGGGCAACTTCTCGCTCGTGCGGGTCAACCCGTTCGAGTCGGCGGACCGGCCGTTCATGGGCGCGCTGCAGTTCGAGGACCCCGAGGCCGGCGAGCGGCTGCTGGCGGTCCACACGACGCCGCCGTCGCTGTCGCTGGTCGACACGAGCCTCAACGACGTCGACGAGCCGATCAACGACCCGATCGACAGCGTGGCCCTGTGCGAGAACCCGAACGTGCTCGCGGTCCACCGGCCCGCGGGCGGCGAGCGGGTCGCGTTCGTCAGCTGCTACTCGGCCGACGAGGTCGCCGCGGTCGCGCTCGGGTCGTTCCGCGTGGTCGCGACGATCGAGGTCGACGACGGGCCGAACGAGCTCGTCGTCGATGAGGCGCGGCGCAAGCTGTACGTCGTGCACACGCTGGCGAGCACGATCGGCGTCGTCGAGCTCGACCGGACCTCGCCGCGGTACCTGCACATGATCCGGCGGATCGGCCTGCAGGGCGGCTGAGCCGGTCAGTTCTTGTTGAAGATCTTGCGCATCCAGGCGCCGAGCTGGTCGCCGCGGTAGCGCAGCTGGTGGGTGAACGCGAACTCCCGCAGCGCCTCGGCCAGCGCCGCGGCGGAGGCGTAGCGCTCGTCGAGGTTGCGGGCGAGCGACTTGAGGAGGATCGCCTCGAGCGCCTTCGGGATCTGCGGGTTGAGCTGGCTCGGCGGCGGGACCTTGCACTGCCGGACGCTCTCGAAGGTGTCGAGGTCGCTGTCGCGGCGGAACAGGCGCTTGCCGGTCAGCAGCTCGAAGAACACGATGCCGAGGGCGAACACGTCGCTGCGGGCGTCGAGCTGGGCGCCGCGGACCTGCTCCGGGGACATGTACGCGAGCTTGCCCTTGATGATCCCGGCCTGGGTCTGGATCGACGAGCTCGTCGCCTTCGCCAGGCCGAAGTCGATCAGCTTCACCTCGCCCTCGTAGCTGATCAGGATGTTCGGCGGGCTGATGTCGCGGTGGATGATGTTCAGCGGCTTGCCGTCGGGGCTCTTCTTGTTGTGGGCGTAGTCGAGGCCCTCGGCGCAGCGGGTGACGATGTAGCAGGCCTGCGCCAGCGGCAGGCCCTTGCCTTGCTTCTGGTGGTGGTCGAGGACGGCGCCGACGTCGCGGCCCTCGACGTACTCGAGGGCGATGTAGAAGGAGTCGTCCTGCCGGCCGAGCTGGTAGATCTGGGCGATGTTCCCGTGCTGGAGCTGCACCGCCAGCTTGGCCTCGGCCTGGAACATGGCGATGAAGTTCGGGTCGCGGGCGATGTGCGGCAAGATCCGCTTGATCGCCACCAGCCGCTCGAAGCCGTCGGCGCCGAGCTGCTTGGCCTTGTACACCTCGGCCATGCCGCCGGCGCTGATGCGCTCGAGCACCTGATAGGGTCCGATGCGTTCAGGGATGGCAGCCAACGCCCAAGATTTTCGGCCGACGGCCGCGAGCAAGTCAAATCGCGGCGGGGCGCGGGCCCGCTCGCGGCGAGGGGCGACCTGACGCGGCGGACAGATCGCGCCGGTTGTCCCGCGCGCGGCGCGGAGTGATCCGCGGGCGGTCCTGTCGACACCCATGGGTGGGCGGCGACGCCCGGAAACGCGAAGGACCCGATGACCTCCCGCATGCCTGTGCTGCTGACCGCGCTCTGCCTGTCGCTCGGATGCGACGCTGCGCCCTCGACCGACCTCGACGCGGCGGGCCCCGACGGGCCGGCCGCGGGCGCGGGGCCGGGCGACGATGTCGAGGACGACGGCGCGCCGGCCTGCGATCCGGCGCGTCCCGAGGGGCCGGCGCCGCGGCTGATGTTCGTGCTCGACAAGTCGAGCAGCATGGGCGCGGGGACGCATGAGTCGGCCCCGCCGCTGCTCGGGGGGCCGAGCCGGTGGGCGCGGGCCCACGCGCTCGTCCGGCAGCTGAGCGCGCGCGTCGAGGGCGAGGCGCACTTCGGAGCGCTGCTGTTCCCGTCGCGTTACGCGGACGTCGGGGGCGAGGCGGTCGCGTGCGACGTGCTCGACGTGCCCGATCTGCCGGTCGGGGGCTACACCGCGGCGGACCTGCTGGCGCGCCTGCCGGCGGCCGACGCGGTCGACTTCGCGGGCGGCTCGCCGGCGTCGCAGGCGATGTGGATGGCGCTGCAGCACCTCGTCACCCGGCCCGGGGCCGGCGCGAGGACGGCGATCGTGCTCGTCACCGACGGCGGGGCCAACTGCGCGGACGAGGACGCGCCGCTGGCCGAGTTCGACGCCGACCTCGCCGACGTGGTCGCATTCGCGCGGGGCTCGATGGAGATCCCCACCTTCGTCGTCGCGGCCGATCCGGCTGACGTGCAGAAGATCCCGGCGGTGAATCCGCGCGAGGCCCTCGCCGCGATCGCTCGCGCCGGCGGCGTGCCGCACCCCGAGACCGCGTACTTCGACGTCGACGACGCCGAGGGGCTCGCCGCGGCGATCGAGGACCAGCTCGGCCTCGGCGCGCCGGCGACGGCCGCCTGTCCCTGAAGACATCCTGTGTCGAGGGACCGCCGCCGTCGGCGCAGCGCCGGCGGCGGGGCCCTCCCGGCTCCCGACCCAAAAAGGGACGCCGCCGTCGGCGCAGCGCCGGCGGCGGCGTTCGTGCTTCGGGCTCGGCTCACGCCTGGGCGCGGACGGTGCCCTCGGTCGCGTCCCCCTGCTGGCCGAGGTCGCTCAGGTCGGGGCGCCCGGCCGGCTCGAGCGCCGCGTCGAGCACCTGCTGCATGTCCTCGGCGAAGATGAACTCGATCTGCTTGCGCACGTCCTCGGGCACCTCGTCGAGGTCGCGGGCGTTGCGGTGCGGGAGGACGACGCGGGTGATGCCGGCGCGGTGGGCGGCGAGCACCTTCGACTTGATCCCGCCGACCGGGAGGACGCGGCCGCGCAGGGTGCACTCGCCGGTCATCGCCGTGTCGTTGCGGACGCGGCGGCCGGTCAGCAGCGAGGTCAGGGCGGTGAACATCGTGACGCCGGCGGAGGGGCCGTCCTTGGGCACGGCGCCGGCGGGGACGTGGATGTGCAGGTCCTGGCGGTCGAGGAAGCCGGCCTCGACGCCGAGGCGGTCGGCGTTGCTGCGGACGTAGGTGAGGGCGGCGCGCGCCGACTCCTTCATGACGTCGCCGAGCTGGCCGGTGATCTCGAGGCTGCCCTTGCCGGGCATCCGCGAGGTCTCGACGAACAGGATGTCGCCGCCGACCGGGGTCCAGGCGAGGCCGGTGGCGACGCCGGGGACGGCGGTGCGCTCGGCGACCTCGCTCTGGAAGCGCGGCTTGCCGAGGTACTTCGGCAGGTCGGGCGCGTCGATGCTGAGGCGCGGGGTCTTGCCGTCGACGGCGCGCGCGATCTCGAGGGTCAGCGCGCGGCACAGCTTGGTCAGCTCGCGGGTGAGCTGGCGGACGCCGGCCTCGCGGGTGTAGTCGCGCACCGTCGCCTTGATCGCGTCGTCGGTGATCGTCAGCGTGCCGGCGGCGATCGCGTGCTCCTTGATCTGCCTGGGCAGCAGGTGGTTCTTGGCGATGTGGAGCTTCTCCTCGATCGTGTAGCCGCTGAGCTCGATCACCTCGAGGCGGTCGCGCAGCGGGGCGGAGATCGTGTCGAGGCTGTTGGCGGTGCAGATGAACAGGACCTCCGACAGGTCGAACGGGAGCTCGAGGTAGTGGTCGGTGAAGGTCTTGTTCTGCTCGGGGTCGAGGACCTCGAGCAGGGCGGCCTCCGGCGAGCCCATCCAGCTGTTGCCGAGCTTGTCGATCTCGTCGAGCAGGATCACCGGGTTCTTCGCGCCGGCCTTCTTCATCGCGTGGATCAGCCGGCCGGGCAGCGCGCCGACGTAGGTGCGGCGGTGGCCGCGGATCTCGGCCTCGTCGCGCACGCCGCCGAGGGCGATCCGCACGAACGGGCGGCCGGTCGCGTCGGCGATCGACTGACCGAGCGAGGTCTTGCCGACCCCGGGCGGGCCCGCGAGGCACAAGAGCGTCGCGCGGGTGTTGCCCGAGACCTTGAGGACCGCCATGTGCTCCAGGATGCGCTTTTTGACCTCCTCGAGGCCGAAGTGGTCGGCGTCGAGCTTGGCGGCGATCGCGTCGATGTCGATCGCGCCGCCGGAGCGGGTGCTCCACGGGAGGTCGGCGATCCACTCGAGGTAGGTGCGGATCACGCCGTACTCGGCCTGGGCGCTGTTCATCGCCTCGAGCCGGCCGAGCTCGCGGCCGACGACCTTGCGGACCTCCTCGGGCAGGTCGATCTTGTCGAGCTTGTCGCGCAGGGTCTCGATGTCGTCCGACTTCGGCTCCTCGCCGAGCTCCTTCTGGATCGCGCGCAGCTGCTGGCGCAGCAGGACCTCGCGCTGGCTGTTGTGGATCCCGCGGCGGACCTCGCTGTCGATCTTGCGGCGCAGCTCGGCGAGGGTGATCGCCTCGTCGAGCAGGCGCGCGACCAGCCGCAGCCGCTCGCCGACCTCGCGGGTCAGCAGGACCTGGACCTCCTTCTCGGTGTCGAGGCCGAGGGCGGCGGCGACGCGGTCGGCGAGCAGGCCGGGGTCGTCGCCGCGCCCGAGCAGCTCGATCCACTGGCCGAAGCTCGAGGCGACCTCGGGCGCGAGCTCCTGCAGCTTCTCGCGCACGCGGCCGTGCAGCGCGCCGGCGAGGAGCTTCGACTCGACCGGGTCGGTGTTCTCGTCGGACAGCTGCTCGACCTCGGCGGTCCAGTACGGTTTGCCGTGGAGGATCGCCTTCAGGGAGAAGCGGGTCAGCCCCTCGAGCACGACCTGGAAGTTGCGGTCGCCGGTGCGGCGGATTTGGCGCACGCGGGCGTAGGTGCCGACGGGCTGGAGGTCGGCGAGCTCCGGGTCGACCATGCGGGCGTCGCGTTGCACGGCGATGCCGATGATCGCGTTGGGGCCGAGGTCCTCGATCATGCTGATCGAGCGGGCTCGGCCCACCGGGACGGTGATCACGGTCCCGGGGAACAGGACGCCGTTGCGCAGCGGCAGCAGCGGGACGACACTGGGAAGATCGACGGTGGACATGCTTCGGTTGCTCCTCGCGCCCTGCGGCCTCGCCTGCAGGGGTTTTTGACGCGTGAACGGAACGTAAAACCGTTCACGGCGACGTCAACCGCGGGGCCGGCGATCGTCGAGCCGGGGTCTTCTAGCCCGGCCGGACGAGCCCGTGGACGAGGAGGTGGTGGAGCGCGGCGAGCTCGGGCTCCAGGTTCTCGCGCGGGCGCCCGAACACGAGCGGGGGGGCGAACCCGACGACGGCCTGCAAGAGGACGGCCGCGGTGGCGAGGGGATCCTCGATGAGGAACTCGCCGGCGGCGTCGGCGTCGCGCAGGAGGTCGGCGACGAGCTCCCGCTCGCGGCGGCGGTACTGCTCCTGCGCCTCGCGGATCGCCGGGCAGGCGTGGCAGTGCACCAGCTCGGCGGCGTGCGTGCCGCCGTCGGCGAGGGCGAGGAAGGCCCGCGTGCGCGCGAGCAGGACGCCGTGCAGCCGCTGGGCGTAGTAGCGCCTGGGGGTCTGGGCGGCGTTCCGCATCGCGGTCAGCACGCTCTCGTGCCGGCGGTGCGACAGCTCGATCCAGATCGCGTCCTTGGCCGCGAACTCGAGGTACACCGAGCCGACGCTGACGCCGGCCTCGCGGGCGATCTCGGCGACCGTCGTCTTCGCGTGGCCGTAGTGGTGGATCAGGCGCTCGGCGGCGTCGAGGATCTGGGCGCGGCGGCGGGTGGCGAGGTCGACCGGGGTGGTCATGAACGTTGGGGGCGATCATTCAACCATTCATCGGCGCGGAATAAAAGCAGCCGCGTGGGCGAATTTGCCCGGTGATCCGTCCGGGCATGAGACGACACATACCCCGGGCCGCAGGCGTTGCAGTTCCCGGCCGTGAATAGCACCCTGCGCGCCCGGGTCTGAAGGGCCCCACGTTCGCCAAGAACCCGCGAGAGGAAATCATGTCGCTTCGTTCCCGCTTGTCCCAGGTCGCCGCGCTGCTGGCCGTGCTCGTCCCCTCCACCTCCTTCGCCGACTCGCTCGGCAACATCGGGGCGATCGACGCCGTGACGGTCTACGAGAGCAGCAGCGACGACTACGCGATGCAGCACGGCATGCTGGTCGTCCGCGAGAAGTCGGGCACCCTGCGCACGTACCGGTGGGGCGGCAGCTTCTGTCCCGGCCGGACGCTGACCACCAGCTCGGTCGCGCTGCTGTTCGAGGCGCTGCGCTCGAACGGCACCGTCGAGGTCGTGCCCTCGTTCAAGCTCGGCAACGGGAGCGAGCGCTGCCTGACCGGCTTCAAGTTCGACGCGATCAACCCGCCGGCCGCCCAGCAGTGAGCCTGGCCGGGCGCGGCTCGCCGGGCGGCGAGCCGTCGTTCGGGCCGCCGCGGGCGACGCTCGCGGATCTTCGGCGCCGGTGATCTTGGCGGGGGCGCGCGGGCGCGCTACACCACCCCGCCGTGCCCGATCTCCGCGTCCCTCCGAGCCGCGCCCGCGTCGCGCTCGCCCACCGCGCCGGCCTGCGGCCGTCGTCGCCGTGGCTGGTGCCGTCGGCGCTGTGCCTCGCGCTCGCGGCCGCGCTGCCGGACGCGCCGGGCGGCGCGGCGCCCGGGCGGTTGACGGCCGCGCTCGCGGGCGCGGACGTGCATGGCCTCGGGGCCATGGTCTTCGAGGCATGGTCGATCGTGCTGGCGGCCGCGGCGGGGCTGGCGGTCGCGGCGGTCGCGGCGACCGGCGGGCTCGGGTGGACCCGCCGCGCGCGGCTCGGGCGCGTCGGCGCGGTCGCGGGGCCGTCCGGGTGGCTGGCGCTCGCGGTGCTCGTGCTGCTGGCGCTGGCGCTGCGCGGGGCGGTCGCCGGGGCGGCGCGCTCGGTCGACGCGGAGGCGGCCGGGCTCGCGGCGCTGTGGCTCGCGTGGCTGCGCCGCGGGCTGGTCGCGGTCGGGTGCGTCGGCGCGATCGCGGCGGCCCTCGACCTCGCGCGGGCGGGGGCGGCGATCCGTCGGGCGCTGTTCCAGACGCCGGACGAGGCGCGGGAGCGCGGGCGGTGAGCGAGCGGCTGGTCTCGGTGGCGCTGCCGGTCGCGCTCGACCGCGGGTTCTCGTACGCGGTGCCGCCGGAGTGGCCGCACGTGCCGGAGCCGGGGGCGCGCGTGCTGGTGCCGTTCGGGGCGCGCGGGCTGGTCGGGGTGGTCCGCGCGGCGGCGCCGGACCGCGTCGAGGGCGGGCGGCTCAAGCTGCTCGAGGAGGTGCTCGACCCGCCGGGCGCGCCGTCGCTGACGCCCGACCTGGTCAAGCTGTGCGAGTGGGTCGCGGACTACTACGTCGCGCCGGTCGGCGAGGTGTACCGGCTGGCGCTGCCCGGCTTGCTCACGGGACAGGATGTCCGAAGGGCCACGTTGACGGAGGCCGGGGCGGCGGCGCTGGCGGCCGCGCGCACGACGGTGCTCGCGCCGGAGGGCGGCTCGACGCTGCCGACGGCGGCGGAGCAGCGGGTGCTCGCGGCGCTGGCGTCGGCGCCGAAGCAGGAGCTGCCGGTCGAGCGGCTCAGCGCGCTGCGCCCGCGGATCCCGGGCGTGCTGCGGCTGCTCGGCGAGCTCGCGGGCAAGGACCTGGTGACGATCGCGTGGGAGGACGCCGGCGGCGAGGGGGCGCGCGTCGAGGCGCACTACCGGCGCACCGATTACCTGCGCGGGGCGGCGTCGGCCGAGGAGGCGCTGCGCGAGCACATCGGCCGCAGCAAGCAGCGGCGGGCGCTGCTCGACATGCTCGAGGGGGTGCCGCCGGGGACGTGGGTCGCGGCGGGCGAGCTGCGCGGGCCGTTCGCCAACTACAAGAAGTTGATGGAGCCGCTGCTGGCGGCCGGGCTGGTGGTCGCGGAGGAGCGGCTGCGGGCGCTCGACCCGTTCGCGGTCGGGACGATCGAGCCGACGACGCCGCAGGTGCCGACGGCGGATCAGAAGGAAGCGCTCGCGGTGCTGAATGCGGACGTCGACGTCGGGAAGTTCTCGGCGTCGCTGCTCCACGGGGTGACGGGGAGCGGCAAGACGGAGGTGTATCTGCAGCTGATCGCGCACGCGCGGGCGCAGGGCGGCGGGGCGATCGTGCTGGTGCCGGAGATCGCGTTGACGCCGCAGCTGTCGGACCGGTTCCGCGCGCGGTTCGGCGAGACGGTGGCGGTGCTGCACAGCGGGCTGACGCCGCGGCAGCGGCTCGACGCGTGGCAGCAGATCCGGCTCGGGGCGCGGCCGATCGTGATCGGGGCGCGCTCGGCCGTGTTCGCGCCGGTGCCGGATCTGAAGGTGATCGTCGTCGACGAGGAGCACGACGGGTCGTTCAAGCAGGAGGAAGGGGTCCGCTACAGCGCGCGCGACGTGGCGCTGGTGCGGGCGCGCGACGCGAACGCGATCGCGGTGCTCGGCAGCGCGACGCCGGCGCTCGAGACGTTCGAGTCGGCGCGGGCGGGCCGGCTGAAGTGGCTCAGGCTGACGGCGCGGCCGACGGCGCGGCCGCTGCCGAAGGTCGAGCTGGTCAGCCTGGCGCAGCACCGGCCCGACCCGGAGACGTTGCTGACCGGGCGGCTGCGGACGGCGCTGGTCGAGACGGTGGCGGCCGGCGAGCAGGCGATCTTGTTCCTCAACCGCCGCGGGTTCGCGACGACGCTGATCTGCGACCGCTGCGGCGCGCTGCACCAGTGCCCGGACTGCAGCGCGCCGGCGATGACGTACCACCTCGGGCGCAACCGGCTGATGTGTCACTGGTGCGGGCACATCGAGGCGCCGCCGGAGCGCTGCGCGGCGTGCGGGGAGGGCGAGCTGCTGCACGGGAGCGCGGGGACGGAGCGGATCGAGCTGGCGCTGACGAAGGACGTGCCGGGCGCGCGGGTGCTGCGGCTCGACCGCGACACGAGCCGCGGCAAGGGCCTGCTCGAGACGCTGGCGCAGTTCCGCCAGCGCGAGGCCGACATCCTGGTCGGGACGCAGATGCTGTCGAAGGGCCACGACTTCCCGGGGGTGACGCTGGTCGGGATCCTCCACGGCGACCACGGGCTCGGGCTGCCGGACATCCGCGCGGCCGAGCGGACGTTCCAGCTGCTGACGCAGGTCGCCGGACGAGCTGGCCGCGGGGACAGGCCGGGGCGCGTGCTGATCCAGGCCTACGGCGTCAAGCACCCGGCGATCACCTGCGCGGCCGAGCACGACTTCGCCGGGTTCGCCGCGTGGGAGCTCGAGAAGCGCAAGGAGATCGGGAACCCGCCGTACGGCTACCTCGCGCTGGTCCGGATCGCCGGGCCCGACGCGGTCGCGGTGCAGCGCCGCGCGGAGGAGCTGGCCGCGGTCGCGCGCGCGGGGGAGGAGGAGATCCGGCGCAAGCACGAGGCGGAGGTCGCGGCGACCGGCGGCGCCCCGGCGACGCCGCTGCGGGTGCTCGGGCCGGTTCCGTCGGCGATCGAGCGGGTCAACCGGCGCGTCCGCTGGCAGCTGTTGCTGCGCGCGACCAGCCGCGCGCCGCTGCGGTGGATGCTCCGCCAGCTGCGCCCGCGCCTCGGCGAGGCCGGCAGCGGCGAGTTCAAGACGATGGCGATCGTCGACGTCGACCCGCAGTCGCTGCTGTGAGCGGCGCGCCGGACAGGACCGCGAGGACCTGTCCGTTCGGGCCTGTCCGAACGAGCACCCGAGGCGTTGCGCGCGAGCGGGCGTCAGCGCGGGGCGGGGCCGCCGAGGTGGCGGTGGAAGAACTCGAGGGTGCGGCGCCAGGCGTCGGTCGCGGCGGCGGGGTCGTAGACCTCGGGGCGGGCCTCGTTGAAGAAGCCGTGCTTGGCGGGGTAGCGGTACAGCTCGTACTCGGCGGCGCTGTGGCGCAGCTTGTCCTCGAGGTCGCGGACGGCGGCGGGGGTGCACCAGTCGTCGAACTCGGCGAAGTGGGCCTGCAGCGGGGTGCGCAGCCTGGCCGGGTCGGCGAGCTCGACCGGGGGGATGCCGTACCAGCAGACGCCGGCGGCGAACTCGGGGACGTGGACGAGGCCGGCGATCGTCAGGGCGCCGCCCATGCAGTAGCCGGTCAGGCCGACCCTTGCCGAAGGGACCTGGTCCTTGAGGAAGGCGCAGGCCCCGGCGATGTCGCGCACGGCGCCGGGCCAGTCGAGGCCGTTCATCAGGTGGTTGGCCTCGTCGGCGGCGGCGGTCGAGCGGCCGCGGTAGAGGTCGGGGATGACGACGCGGTAGCCGGCGGCCGCGAGGCGGCGGCCGATGCCGCGGATCTGGTCGTTGATGCCCCACCACTCCTGGATCAGCACGACGCCCGGGGCGTCGGCGGTCGGAGCGGCGAAGAACACCCCGGGGGCGTCCTGGCCGTCGGGGCGGCGGAGGGAGATCGCTTGGCCGTGGTCCATGGCCGGGGGTTGTATCAACCAATGCGAGCGGCCGCACGGGGCGGCCGCGGCGCGCGCTCGCGGGCGCGAGCGGTCACTGGCGGTGCCAGGTCTGCGTGCGGAAGAACGGGCCGAGGTAGCCGCGCACCTTGAGGTTGGCGCCCTCGCCCTCGAGCCAGATCTTGCAGCGGTAGGTCTTGTTCTTCTCGGGGTCGAAGATCTTGCCGCCGCTCCACACGTCGTCGTCCTTCTCCATGCCCCACAGGACGACCATGCCCTTGATCGGCTTGTCCTTGTCGTCACCCTCGCACGCGGTGCACCTGGCGTCGGGGTCGAGCAGCAGCTGGTCGACCCGGCCGTAGATCTTGCCGTCGACCTCGTAGATCTTGACGATCGACTTCGCCTCGCCGGTCTCGTCATCGATCGTCTTCCAGTAACCGACCGGGGAATCGCGGTCGGCGAAGAAGGCGTAGGCGGAGGTCGCGGCGAACATCAACGTCGCCAGCAAGGCGGCGAAGACGAACTTCACGGGGCGCGTGAACGTGGGGGCGATGGTTCGTTGCATGGCGAGTCGGTGGTGGGTCGAGAGACGCACGCCCGGCGCGGCGCTTCAACCGGCGGCGGTCGTTTTGTCAGGGGGCGGCGGCGCGCGTCGCGGGTAGGGTACACTCCCGGCCGCCGTGGGCCCGGAGATCCTCATCGTCGGCGATCGCGTGCACCGGGGCGAGCTGATCCCTCGCGTCCAGGACCTCGGGTACGCCGTCTCGCCGGTCCGCGAGCGCGAGCTGCTGGCCCGGGTCGCCCAGACCCCGACGCCCGCGGCGGTGATCGTCTGTCTCGGCGGGGCCGACACCGGCGGCCTGGTCCGGGCCCTGCGGCGCAGCCGGGACGGGGCGGCCCTGCCGGTGCTGCTGTACGGGCGGCTGCAGGGGGAGTTCCGCGACCTGGCGGACGTGCTCGAGCTCGGCGCCGACCGGTTCCTCGAGTCGCCGGTCGACCTCGGCGAGCTCGAGGCGGCGCTGGTCGAGCTCGCCGGACCGCCCGAGCTCGGCCAGCGGCCCCGGCCCCGCGCGAAGCCGCCGGAGGTCCGCGAAGGCCGGGGGGACCCGATCCTCAGTCAGCTGCACCGGACGCTCGAGGTCCTGGCAGCGCGCCTCGAATCGCGCGAGGAGCTGGCCGAGGGCGACGAGATCGACCTCGAGGCGATGGGCCTCGACGCGGTCCCGGATGTCGATCGGGGACACGCGGGGGAAGAGGACCTCGACCTGCTGCGGGAACCGACGCAACAGCTTTCTTTGCCGGCGGCCCCGCCTGGGTCGGCCGGCCGCGAGCCGGGCGGGCTGGCCCCGCGGCGGCACGAGCGGACCGAGCCGCTGGCCCGGACGCCGAAGAAACCGCCGCCAGGGGCGGTGGAGCGGGAGGGGTTGCCGCGCGCGGCCGGGGTCTCGCCGGATCCGGCAAGGCCGCGCGATGTCGACGCGCCGACGCTGCGGCTGCCGAAGGGCGGCCGGTGGGGGCGTGGAGATCTCACGGGGGGGCGCGATGAGGAGATCTCTCCGGCGGACCGCCGCGGGGTCCGTGAGCTGGACGCGCCCGTTCGACGGCGTGACCCGACGAGCGAGCGGACGGCGCCAGTAGCGACGGCGGCGCGCGATGATGTTCGGAAGGACAGGTCGACGCGGCGCGAGGACGGCGCGCCCGAGTCGCAGGTGGCGCGAGGGACATGGCCGCATGGCCCTGGCGTTGTGGACAGGTCCGCGCGCGAAGGAGGGCGGGGCGCGGAGGAGCGCGGCGGGGAGCGGGCGCGCGAGGGCGAGGCGTCGGCGCCGAGAGAGTCGCCGGGGCGAGCGCGGGGTGAGGAGTCGCGGGCGGGGCGGTCGCCAGGGCGGGAGGGCGCGGAGCGCGAGCGCGAGCGCGAGCGCGAGCGCGAGCCGCGGGTCGGCGGGGCGCGCCGGGCTTGGCTGTCAGGACATGATGCTCACGACAGGGCGGATGCGCCAGGCGGGCGCGTCCGCGGCTGGCCGTCAGGGCAGGACGCTCACGACAGGGCGGATGCAACAGGCGGGCGTACCGGAGGCTGGCCGTCAGGACAGGATGCTCGGGACAGGGCGGATGAGACAGGCGGGCGCGGGCGCGAGGCGCCGCTGCGGGGAGCCTGGTCCCGGGGGGCGAGTGACGCGGGGCCGGCACGCGCGGGGGCGCGTGAGCCGGATGCACCCGCAGAGAGCGATGCCGAGGGGCGCGAGGCGCCCGCGAGCGGGGCGCGAGGCCGGGCGCCGTGGCGGGGCGAGCAAGAGGAGACGGCGAGGCTGTCACCGCCGGCCGCGGGGCGGGTGAGTGGGTCCGCAGGCGTGTCCTCGCGGTTCGGCGGGCGGACGGGGGCGCAGGCGGCGATCGAGGGCGAGCGTGGGGAGTCGACGGGCCGGTTCGGCGGGCGGGGCGAGGGGCGGACGGGGTCGCAGGCGGCGATCGAGGGCGAGCGTGGGGAGTCGACGGGCCGGTTCGGCGGGCGGGGCGAGGGGCGGACGGGGTCGCAGGCGGCGATGGAGGGCGAGCGTGGGGAGTCGCCGGGCCCGGGGCGGTTCGGCGGGCGCGGCGACGAGACGCTGAGGTTGCAGGGTGTGCCGCGAGGGCGCGGCGATGAGGAGGGTCGTGCGCCTCGGTTAAGGATCGAGCGCGAGGACGAGGGGCCGGAGCGAGGTGGACGGTTCCGCGTGCAGGTCGGGGCGCCGGAGGTGCCTGCGGGTGCAGGAAGGCCGCGACGAGCGGAGGACGCGGCGCCTGGGCCGGGCCGCGTGCCGCAGGATCGCGGCGAGGTCGAGGACCCGCGCGCATCGGGGCCGCGGTCGCGCGGCGGTTTCGTGGCGGCGTCGGCGACGCAAGAGCGGCCGGGCCGCGGCGCGGTCGAGGCGATCGACACGCCGGTTCGCGCGGCGCGGGGGCGAGGCGACGAGCTCGAGCGGTCGGGTCGTGCGGCGCCGAGCAGAGGCGAGCTCGCGGCGGTCGAACGATCAAAGGTCGAGCGGTCGGGTCGTGCGGCGCCGAGCAGAGGCGAGCTCGAGGCGGTCGAACGGTCGGAGGTCGAGCGGTCGGGTCGTGCGGCGCCGAGCAGAGGAGAGGTTGAGGCGTTCGCGGCGCGATCGGGTCGCGCGGCGCGGGCGGGTGGTGAGGACGAGGCACCCGCCGAAGGCTCGGTTCGAGGGGAGCGGCTCCGTGGCGAGCAGATGCCGGCGGCTGCGACGACCGCGGGACACGAGCGCGAGGCCTCCGTGAACGCGCGGCCGCCGGGGCGCGCCCGCGACGAGAGCATGGCGGACGCGCCCAGCGCGGCGGCGGAGGAACACGCGCGCGGGCCGGGTCGCGGGCCGCGGTTTCGCGTGCAGATCGACGAGGTGGCGCTCGCGGGGGGGCGCCGCGAGGTGGCGCCGCAAGCGTCCTCGAGAGGTCAGGTCGATGGCGGCTCGCTAGCGGGTGAGGACGCAGTGAGGTCGGACCCGCGAGCGGGTGAGGACGCCAGATCGGCGGGGAGCGGCGCGCGAGCGGGTGAGGACGTGGGTGCGTCGGGTTCGCGGGGGCGTGAGGATGCAGCGGGGTTCGGCTCGCGGGCGAGTGAGGACGCGGCGGGGTTCGGCTCGCGGGCGAGTGAGGACGCGGCGGGGTTCGGCTCGAGCGAGGAGGCGGAGGTCGGTTCGCTGGGGCGAGAGGACGCGGCGGCGAGGTTCGACGCGCGGGGAGGCGGGGACGGCGGGCTCGACCGGTCCGGGGGGCGGGTCGAGGCGCGCGCGGCGGACGGCGCGGATGCGCTGGTGTCGCTGGGCGAGGCGGCTGCGCGCGGCGAGGAGGAGGGGGCGACGCTGCTGGCTCGGCTGCGGCGCGAGCGGTTCAGCGGGTGTGTGCAGGCGATCGCGGACGGCGGGCCGGCGCGGCGGCTGTGGTGGTCCGAAGGACAGGTGATCGGCGGAGCGAGCGCGAGCGCGGCGGAGTCGGTGCTCGGGCGGCTGTCGGCGCGCGGGCTGCTCGACGCGGGGCACCTCGAGCTGGTCCATCGCTGGAGCACCGGCGACCCGCGGCGGGATGTCGAGCGGCTGGCGCAGGCCGGGTGGATCAAGCCGCAGGAGGCGCAGGAGGCGTTGCGCGAGCCGGTGCGGCGGATCGTCGAGCGGATCGCGGAGAGCGGTGCGGTCGTGTGGGCGCTGCACCCGGGGGCGCGGCCGACGGTGGCGGTCGAGCTCGGGGTGCCGCTGGCGGCGCTGATCGCCGGCGGGGTGCGCGGCGGGGCGTCGCGCGGGTCGCTGCACGCGGCGGTGCCCGACGAGCTGCGGCCGCGGCTGGCGTTCGCCGGGCCCGAGGCGCTGGCCGCCGAGCTGCGCTGGCCGGGCGCCGCGGCGATCGCGGGGCGCTTCGACGGCCGGACGAGCGTCGGGGCGCTGGTCGCAGCGGCGGTCGCGGACGAGGACGAGATCCGCGGGCTGGTCCGCGTGCTCGGGCTGCTCGGGCACCTGGCGCCGCCGGTCGAGGACGCCGAGGCGAGCCTGGTGGCGCTCGACCGCCGGCGCGTGCGCGAGCGGCTGCGTCTGGCCCGAGAGACAGATTACTTCGCGCTGCTCGGGCTGCCGCGCGAGGCGACGCGGGCCGAGGTGCTGCGAGCGCACGCGGACCTGAGCGCGACGTTCGGCGAGGCGCTCGAGCCGGCGAGCCGGGTCGAGCTGGCCGAGGAGCTCGAGGAGCTGCGCGCGGCGCTCGACGAGGCCCGCGAGGTGCTGACCGACGAGGCGCTGCACAGCGCGTACCTGGCCCAGCTGGGGGAGCCGTGAGGGCGCTGGTGCGACTCAGCGCGCCGCCGAGGGCGGGCGCGCGGAACGGAGAGTGTTGATGTTGCGTGCGGTGTTCATGGGGTCGCCGGAGTTCGCGGTGCCGAGCTTGCATGCGGTCGCCCGGACGTGCTCGCTGGCGCTGGTGGTGACGCAGCCGGACAAGCCGGCCGGGCGCGGGCGCAAGCTGGTTGCGCCGGCGGTCAAGCTGGCGGCGCAGGAGCTCGGGGTGCCGGTGGCCCAGCCGGTGAAGGTCCGCGACGGGGTGCTGGCGGCGCAGCTCCGCGAGCTCGCGCCGGACGTGATCGCGGTGACGGCGTACGGGCGGATCTTGCCGCCGGACATCCTGGCGATCCCGAGGTACGGGTGCATCAACGTGCACGCGTCGCTGCTGCCGCGCTGGCGCGGGGCGGCGCCGATCCAGCGGGCGGTGCTGGCCGGCGACCGCGAGACCGGGGTCGCGATCATGCAGATGGAGGAAGGGCTCGACACCGGGCCGGTGTACCGCGAGGCGCGGACGCCGATCGGGCCGGAGGAGACGAGCGGCGAGCTGTTCGAGCGGCTCGGGCCGCTCGGCGGCGCGCTGCTGGCCGACTTCTTGCGGGAGTTCCCCGCGGTGCCGCCGCCGACGCCGCAAGACCCGGCGTCGGTGACGCTGGCGCCGATCCTCAAGAAGGAGGAGGGGCTGGTCGATTGGACATGGTCGGTCGAACATGTCGTCGATCACATCCGCGGAATGGATCCGTGGCCGGCGGCGTTCACCGGGCGCGAGGGCGGGCTGATCAAGCTGTACCGCGCGGGGCGGTCGGAGCGGGCGCGGCCGGCCGAGGCGGCCCCGGGCGAGGTGCTGGCGGTCGACCGCGCGGGGCTGCACGTCGCGTGCGGCGACGGGGTGGTCCGCGTCGCCGAGGTGCAGGCCGCCGGCGCGAAGCGGATGCCGGCCCAGGCCTACGCGGCGGGCAAGCCGTTTAATAAGGAAGGGGAGAGGTTCTCGGCGCCCGTGGGCGGGGGCGAGGAGGCGGCGGGGTAGTCGCCTCGGCTCGAAGCGCGCGTCGTCGGCTGCCGAGCGCCGGTCAGCCGCCGGTCGGGAGGGCGCGGGCGGTCGTCAGCCACCAGTTGGTCTTCTCGATCGGGAAGCGGGTGCGGAACACGACCTGCTTGCTGTCGGCGCCGAACATCGGGCTGTGGTCCTCGAGCGCGTTGTTGGTCAGGATCCGGAGGGGGCCGCCCTGCAGCGGGACGACGGCGATCTCCTCGCCGGTGGTGAAGGCGACGAGGGCGCCGTCGGGCGAGGCGACCGGGTCGAGGATGTTGCCCTCGTCGCCGCTGATCCGGGTGAAGCTCCAGCCGGAGGTGTCGATCGTGGCGACGAGCGGCTCCATGCCGTCGCGGACGGCCTGGGGCTGGTCGAGCTTCGCGGCGGCGGCGAGCGTCTCGGTGAACAGGTCGGCGAGCGGTTTGGTCATGTCGACGCGGTAGAGGCCGGCGCGCTCGCCCCAGGTGGTGACGAGCAGGCGCGGGCCCTGCGGGCCGTCGGGGGCCGCGGCGACCTGACGGATCCCCGTCGCGGCGTCGAAGTTGATCGCGTCGATCCGCAGCGCCTTGTCCGGGTGCGAGGGGCTGAGCAGGTAGACGCCGTCGCGCAGGTCCTCCTGGTCGGGGCTGCCGGCGACGGCGAGGTGGTCGTCGCCGAGCCAGGTCGGGAGCTGGAAGCCGATCGCGGCGGTGCGGACGAGCTCGAGCGCGACGTCTTCGCCGGGCTTGACGACGTAGACGACCGACTCGGGGCCGTCGTTGCGGGCGCGCGCGACCTTGCCCGAGCGGTGCGGCTCGCCGGGGTCCTCGCCGCGGAACATCGGGACGGTGATCTCGCCGAGGGCGGTGAAGTTGCAGGCGCCGCCGCGCTCGAGCTTGAACACCTGCGACTTGCCGTCGTCGTGGACGAGCAGGGCGTCGCCGTTCGGGGAGGCGCGGAAGCTGGGGCGGCGGCCGGTGTCGTCGAGGGTGCCGCCGAGCAGGCCGGCGCAGGGTGTGCGGCCGGTCAGCGGGTCGGCGCCGGGGGCGACGTGGAAGAAGTTCCAGGTGCTGTCGAGGTCGAGGTCGGCGTTGAAGCCGGTGCTGCTCGAGAAGCGGGCCTTGCGGACGAGCAGGAGGGTGCCGCCGTCGGCGAGGGCGAACGGGGTGATGCTCTCGTGCACGTGGCCGAGCAGGGTCGGCGCGGGTTTGCCCTGCTCCTTGTCGACGAGGAGGGCGCGGGCCTTGTCGGCGATCTTGGCGACGGTCGCCTCGGCGTCGGCGATCGCGGTGAAGGCGTGGATGCCCTCCTGGACCTTGGTCTTGAGGACGATGACGTCGGGGCCGTTCTTGGGGTCGTCGCGCAGGGTGCTGGCGAGCGGCTCCTGGGCGAACAGGGCGCTCAGGAGGTCGAGCTCGGGGCCGTTCATGATCTCCGACGGCCTGGCGTTGACCGTCAGCTTGTGCGGGAAGGCGTAGTCGCCGGCGCTGACGACGGCGAAGCGGTGGTGCTTCTCGAAGGTGGGGACGCCGCCGTCGATGGTGAGGCCGGAGAAGTCGAGGCCGGCCGGGTCCTCGAAGGCGACGTAGGCGTAGCCGGCCCAGTCGGCGAGCTTGAGGACGGCGGGGACGCCGGTCTCGGTCGCGTCGGGGAGCTTCTCCTTGAGCTCGTCGACGAAGGTGTCGAGGCGGCCCTCCTGCGGCACGAAGCCCCACTTCTCGAGGTACGGCTTGTACCGCCAGTGCTTGGCCGGGACGACGAGGACGCGCTCGGCCTGCTCCTTGTTGCCGATCGGTCCGGAGCGGCCGTACCACCACGCGAGCGCGCCGGCGGCCCCCGCGAGGACGGCGGCGATGGCGATGAACTTGCCGCGGTTGCTGGCGCGGAGCGCCTCGAGGTCGGAGCTGGAGCGTTCGGCGGAGCCGGTCATGGGCGGGAGCTTCGCATAACTCGGCGGGCCGGTCATGGCGCAGATGTCGGTCGCGAGACTTCCTTAAAGAGGAAGGTGGCGCGCCGGGATCCGCAGGGCCGGGGGCGGGCGGCCGCCGGGCCGGGCGTTGCTGCCGCGGGGCCGGCGTGGCACGATCGGCGTCGCCTCGCGGGCGAGAAAGCGAGAGAAAGACAAGGCCATGAAGGGTTCCCGGCAAGAATTGAAGGTCGACGGCGCCGTCGAGCTGCCGCACGTGATCGCGTACCTCGAGCAGCTCGTGCAGTCGCTCAAGTCCGGGGCGGTCGAGGTCCGACAGGGCGACGAGAGCCTGGTCCTCGGGCCCCGCGGGGTCGTCGGCTTCTCGCTGGCGGCGGTCGACAAGGGCAAGCGCCAGCGGCTCGCGCTCGAGCTGACATGGCGCAAGTTCAAGGCGCCGGACCCGGCGCTCGACCTGACCCTCGGGCCAGCTCCGGCGGCGGAGGCGGCGGCGGCGGCGGAGGCGGTCGAGGACGTCGCGGCGGCGTACACGGCCGGCGGAGCCAATCCCTACGCGGAGAAGGCCGCCGAGCGTCCGGCCGAGGAGGCCGCGGAGCTCGGCGAGGGCGACTGACGAAGGTCCGCCGGCGCCAAGAGAGGTGTCGGCGCGCGCGTGCTGCTTCGCCGCGGCGGTGACCGGGCGCCCGTGATGGGCCGCGAGCCGCGCGGTGAGCGGCTTGCGTGCGGCGCGAGAGGGCCGTATGGTCGCGCCCCGGCATGTCGAGCAGGGAGAGCGTCGCGGCGGTCGATCTGGGGTCCAACAGCTTCCACATGGTGGTCGCGCGGGTCGTCGACGACACGCACTTCCACGTGGTCGACCGCCTGCGCGAGCGCGTCGCCCTGGCCGCCGGGTTCGACGAGTCGAAGGCGCTGACCGAGAAGACCCTAGAGCGCGCGCTCGCGTGCCTCGAGCGGTTCGGACAGCGGCTGCGCGAGATCCACGCCGACCGCGTCCGCGCGGTCGGCACCAGCGCGATGCGCCAGGCCGCCAACGCCAAGGCGTTCGTCGAGCGCGCCCAGGTGGCCCTCGGCCACCACATCGAGATCATCGGCGGCAGCGAGGAGGCGCGCCTGATCTACCTCGGGGTGTCGCACACGCTCGCCGACGACCGCGGGCGCCGGTTCGTGATCGATATCGGCGGCGGCAGCACGGAGCTGATCCTCGGCGAGCGCTTCGAGCCGCTGCGGATCGACAGCCTCAACATGGGCTGCGTGACGTACTCGCTGCGGTTCTTCCCGGAGGGGAAGATCCGCGCGGACGACTTCCGCAGGGCGGAGATCGCGGCGCGGCTCAAGCTCGAGCCGATCGAGCGCCGCTACGGCGAGGCCGGCTGGGACTCGTGCGTCGGGTCGTCGGGGACGGTGACGGCGGTCGACGCGATCCTGCGCGCGCACGGGTGGTCCGACCGCGGGCTGACGCTCGGCGGGCTGAGACAATTGAAGAAGGCGATGATCGCGGCCGGCAACCTGGCCAAGGTGGCGGCGATCCCGGGGGTCCAGGCCGACCGCGCGCCGGTGTTGCCCGGCGGGGTGGCGATCCTGCTGGCGCTGTTCGAGGCCCTCGGGATCGAGCAGATGGGGGTCTCCGGCGGGTCGATGCGCGAGGGGCTCCTCTACGACCTGCTCGGCCGGATCCGCCACGAGGACGTCCGCGACACGACGATCCGCCAGTTCTGCCAGCGCTACAACGTCGACATGGCCCAGGCCGGCCGCGTCGAGCGCCTGGCGATGCACCTGTTCGACCAGATCCGCGAGCCGTGGGGCCTCGACCCGGCGGTCGGCCAGCAGCTGCTCGGGTGGGCGGCCCGGCTGCACGAGATCGGGCTCAGCGTGTCGTTCTCGAACTTCCACAAGCACGGGGCCTACCTGGTCGCCAACTCGGACATGCCGGGGTTCAGCCGCGCCGACCAGGAGCTGCTGGCGGCGATGCTGCTCGGGCAGCGCAAGCGGCTGACCCGCGAGGTGTTCGCCGGGCTGCCGGTCGGCGAGTTCGACCAGGCGCTCCGGCTGACGGTGATCCTGCGGGTGGCGATCCGGCTGGCCCGCAGCCGCAGCCCGCAGCCGCAGCCGCCGTTCGCCGCGACCGCGCGCCGCAACGCGCTCGAGCTCGGGTTCCCGGCCGACTGGCTCGAGGCGCACCCGCTGACACTGGCCGACCTCGCCGAGGAGGCCGACAAGCTCAAGGACACCGGGATCGAGCTGAAGATGCGCTAGGCCGGGCCGGGCGCACCTGGCCGAAAGGGCAGGTCAGGCGAGGGCGACGGCGCGCTCCCAGGTGCGGCGCAGGGCCTCGAGCTCGGCGGAGGGCGGGTTCGGGGTGAAGGCGCGGTCCTGCTGCCAGGCGCCGGCGAGGGCGGTGGTGTCGGACCAGACGCCGGCGCCGAGGCCGGCGAGGAAGATCGCGCCGAGGGCGGTCGCCTCGAGCATCGTCGGGCGCGCGAGCGGGACGCCGAGCAGGTCGGCCTGGAGCTGCATCAGGAGGTCGTTGGCCGCGGCGCCGCCGTCGACCTTGAGGACCCTGAGCGGGGCGCCGATGTCCGCGCTCATGGCGCGCAGCAGGTCGGCGATCTGCAGGGCGATGCCCTCGAGCGCGGCGCGGGCGATGTGCGCGCGGGTCGTGCCGCGGGTGATGCCGGCGATCAGACCGCGCGCGTGCGGGCGCCAGTAGGGGGCGCCGAGGCCGGCGTGCGCGGGCACGAGGACGACGCCGCCGCTGTCGGGGACGCTGGCGGCGAGGGCCTCGATCTCGGCGGCCCTGGTGATGAAGCCGAGGCCGTCGCGCAACCATTGCACGACGGCGCCGGCCATGAAGGCGCTGCCCTCGAGGCAGTAGGTGGTCCGGTCGCCGATCTGCCAGCCGACGGTGGTCAGCAGGCCGTGGCGCGAGGCGACCGGGGTCTCGCCGGTGTTGAGCATCGCGAACGCGCCGGTGCCGTAGGTGCACTTGGCCTCGCCGGGGGCGAAGCAGGCCTGGCCGAACAGGGCGGACTGCTGATCGCCGGCGATCCCGCAGATCGGGACGCCGTCGGGCAGGCCGGGCACGCCGCGGGTGGCGCCGAAGCGGGCGGTGCACGGGAGGACGCGCGGGAGGACGGACCGCGGGACGCGGAACAGGTCGCACATCTCGCCGTCCCAGTCGCCGCCGACCAGCGGCCAGAGGAGGGTCCGCGAGGCGTTGCTCGGCTCGGTGACGTGGGCGGCCCCGCCGGTCAGGCGCCAGACGAGGTAGGTGTCGACGGTGCCGGCCGCGAGCTCGCCGGCGTCGGCGCGGGCGCGGGCGCCGGGGACGTGGTCGAGGACCCACGCGAGCTTGGTCGCGGAGAAGTAGGGGTCGAGCACGAGGCCGGTGCGCGCGCGGACGGCATCCTCGCGGCCGGCGGCGCGGAGGGCCTCGCAGGCGGGGGCAGTGCGGCGGTCCTGCCAGACGAGGGCGCGGTGGAGCGGGCGGCCGGAGGCGCGCTCCCACACGAGGCTGGTCTCGCGCTGGTTGGTGATGCCGATCGCGGCGATCCGGCCCGCCGGGGCGCCGCTCTGCTGCAGCACGTCGGCGATCGCCGCCAGCACGGAGCCCCACAGCTCGTCGGGGTCGTGCTCGACCCACCCGGGCTGCGGGAAGTGCTGCGGGAACTCGCGGGTCGCCCGCGCGATCACGCGGAGCTGCGGGTCGACGAGCAGGCAGGTGCTGCCGGTGGTCCCCTGGTCGATGGCGAGGATCAGGTCGCGGGTCATGCGGCCGACAAGGTATCACTCGCGCGCGGGATCGCCGAGGACCGCGCGCGCGAACGCGACGACCTCGGCGCACACCTGCGGCTGGTCGAGGTCGACGCCGACGACGTGGAACGACCGCGGCAGGACGACTCGCCGGACGCTCGCCGAGGAGACCGCCTGGGCGACGCGCTCGCTGAACTCGACCGGGGCGGTGTGGTCGTAGCGGCCGTGCAGGAGCAGCAGCGGGGCGGTGATGTGGGCGAGCCGGGGCCCGACGTCGCGCTGGAGGTCGGCGAGGCCGGCGATCGCGGCGTACGGGAACACGCGCAGGCTCGGCGACTTGCGGCTGCGCGCGAAGATCCGGACATCGACCGCGAGCTTGGGGAAGTGACCGACGAAGCGCCCGACCCGCGGGTGCTCGCGCAGGGCGGCGAGTCCGCGGGCGAGCGCGGCCTGCCACGCGGGCAGCTCGAGCATCACCGAGATCGAGGCGACGCCGGCGACCCTGGCCCGCTCGACGGCGGCGAGCCGCAGCGCGAGCAGGGCGCCCATCGAGAAGCCGACGACCAGCGCCGGGCCGTCGGCCGCGAGCTCGCGCAGGGCCGCGGCCGCGGAGCCGTACCACGCGGGCCAGCCGTGCCGCGCGAGCGACTCGGCGTCGCCGTGTCCGGCGAGCAGGGGCGCCCGCGCGGCGAAGCCGGCGGCGTGGAGGGCCTCCGCGATCGGCCGGACTTCTTCGGGCGTGCCGGTCAGGCCGTGCAGCAAGAGGACCCGCCGGGTGCGGCCGGCGCCGAGGGCGATGTCCATCGCCTCCCACAATAGCCGGGACTGGCCAGGGAGATCTGCTCGGGGGCCGGGTGTGCGTCGACGCGCGAGCGCGCTCAGCGCCGGCGGGCGATCCCGCGCATTTGCAGCAAACTGCCGCCCAGAGGCCTCTAGGTGGCCGTCCAGGCCATTGTGCCTAGTTCGGCTGCGGACCAGGCGCAGGTGCTTGGATCACTACAAAGACCTATCAAATCCCTATCACTAACATTCACTTACGCATCACTGACGCAGCCCGGGCACGTTGACGAAGCGCTTGCCGGGGCGGACAATGTGTAGGAAAGCCTACCCCGACCGGCCGAACCCATGACCGCGACCCCCAAACAGGAGCTGCACGCTCCGTCCCAAGCCGCCGAGGCCGAGGCGCTGGCCCGCGAGGGCGAGGTGCCCTCGGGTCGCGCGGCCAACCTCGGAGCGGGACTCGGTCCGGGCCTCGCCGCGGCCGACCTCGGGACCGCGGGGGACGACGAGGCCGACGACGACGACGAGGCGGACGATGCGGACGCGGCGAAGCCGAAGCGCCGCGGTCCGAGCCTGGCGGGTGCGAGCGGCGGGGCGAGCCCGGTGAGCCCTGCGAGCCCGGCGAAGAAGGCCGGCGGGGCGTCGCGGCCGAAGGGCGGGGCGCAGCCCAACAACGTCCGCAAGCTGCGCCAGGCGGCGATGATGAGCAAGGCCGAGCTCGCGCGGCGGGCCGGCGTCAGCCCACTGACCATCGATCGCGTGGAGTCGGGATGTCCATGCCGCATGGATACCAAACGCAAGATCCTCGAGGCGCTCGGCCTCAGCCCGTCGGCGCGCGAGCAGGTGTTCGGCCCCGACATCGAGCAGAGCTGACGCGCCGGCCCGGCGCCGCGGCGCGCGAGGCGGGGCGCTGATCGCATGCCCAGGCTCTGCATCGGTCTCGACATCGGCTCGACCGCGGTCCGCCTCGTGCAACTGCGGCAGGGCCGCGCGGGTCTGCAGGTCGCCCGCTTCGGCGTCGAGCCGCTGCCGCCGGGCTGCGTCGAGGGCGGCGCGGTCAAGGACCACGCGGGCGCGGTCGCGGCGGTCCGGCGCTTGCTCGCGCGCACGAAGCCGCGCGGGCGGGAGGTCGCGCTCGCGGTCGCCGGCAACGGCGTGATCATCAAGCGGTTCCCGGTGCCGCAGCTCAGGCCGGCGGCGCTCGCGGCCCAGATCGCGTGGGAGGCCGACCAGATCGTCGCGCCGCAGCAGCGCGAGGGCGTGCTCGTCGACCACACGATCTTGCGCGAACACCCGGCGACGGGCGAGATCGAGGTCCTGCTCGTCGCGGCCAAGCAAGAGATCGTGCGCCAGCGCCTGCGCGTCGCGCAGGACGCCGGGCTCGTGCCGGTCGTCGTCGACGCGGCCGCGTTCACGTTGCACAACTGCGTCGAGGCCGCGCACGGGCTCGCCGGCGGCGAGACGGTGGCGGTGCTCGGGGTCGGCGCGTCGGCGTCGACGATCACGATCATCACCGACGGCCTGCCGGCCTACGGGCGCGACCTCGGCGCCGGCGGGCGCGACTACGACGAGGCGATCCAGCGCGCGCTCGGGGTCGCCGCCGACGAGGCCGAGGCGCTCAAGCGCCAGGCCGCGAGCGACCCCGCGGTCGCGGCCCGCCTCGCCGGCGCGCTGACGCCGGTGTCCGAGGCGATCGCCGCCGAGGTCGAGCGCTCGCTCGCGTTCTTCTACGACACCACGGTCGCCGAGCCGCTCGCGCGGGTGTACCTCGCCGGCGGCGCGGCCGGGGTGCCGCAGCTGGCGAAGGCGCTCGAGGAGCGGCTCGCGGCGCCGGTCGTCCGCGTCGAGCCGTTCGCCCACCTGCAAGTCGGCCCCGGCGTCGACGCGGCCGCGCTCAGGGCCGAGGCGTCGGCGTCCGCGGTCGCCTTCGGGCTCGCGCTGCGGCGGGAGGGCGACTCGCCGTGATCCGCGTCAACCTCCTGCCGCGGAACCTGCGGCGCCGGCGCCTGACGCTGCCGCGCCGGTTCGTCGTCGTCGCCTCGATGGTCCTCGGGTGGGCCCTGGTGATGAGCGTCGGCTTCATCTGGATCGCCGGCCATACCGCCCGCGCCGACCAGCTGCGCGCCGACGCGGCCGAGGTCGACGCCGAGGCCCGCCGCCTGCTCCGCCAGCGCGACAACCCGGTCCTCGCCGCCCGCCAGGAGATGCTCCGCGACCGCCGGTCCGCGCTGCGGCAGCTCCAGGCCGCGCGCCAGAGCCCCCTCGCCGGTTTGACCGAGCTCGCCGGGCTGTTCGGCGAGGGCGCGGGCGAGCCCACGCGCGCGGGCGAGGCCGCGCCGCTGGGGCTCGTCGAGCTGCGCGCGACCGGCCCGGCCGCGTGGCGGGTCGTCGGCTCGGCCCGCGACGCCGCGGCGCTCGGCGAGCTGGTGCGCCGGCTGCAGGCGAGCGACCGCTTCGACCTGTCCTATGGGCCAGAATACGTGCGGACGGCCGACGACCGCCTGCGCTTCCGCGTCGACCTGACGGTCGCGGCGCCGGACTGAAGAGGGAGGAGGGACCACCGTGCTGTCGGCCGAGAGCCTCGCGCGCCTGCCCGTCCTCGAGCGGCTGCTGATGTGGTTCCTCGTGTCGATCGTCGTCGGCCTGGTCGGCTACGCGGTCTTCTACGTGCCGGCGCAGAAGGACCTGATCTCGGCCGACAACGCGCTCAAGGCCGCGCAGGCGCGCCTCGCCGCCGCCGAGGCCGACCTCGCCGGCGCGCGCGCCCTCGCCGACGACCTCGCGCGCGACGAGCAGACGCTCGCCCGCGACGTCGCACAGACCCCCGGGGCCGACGGCGTCGCCTACGAGCTGCTGTTCATCCTCCCCGAGCTGGCCCGCCGCGAGGGCGCGACGATCGAGCGCTGGCAGCCGCTGCCCGAGCAGGCCGCGGGCGCGTGGGGCGTCGGCCGGCCGGTGCGGATCGACATGCGCGCGACCTGGCCGGCGTTCTTCGGGTTCTTGCGGCGGGTCGGCGAGCTGCGCGAGGTCGTGGCGATCGACGCGTGGACGGTCACGCCCGACCCGGCGCGCGAGGACGGCGCGCTGGAGATCTCGCTGCGCGCGACGGCGCTGCGGGTGCGCCCCGAAGTCGCGCGCGCCGCGGCGCCCGCACCGGACCCGGTGGCAAGCCTATGAGCTCCCTCACCGCACAGGCCGACGCGCCGCGCCGGCCGATCTTCCTCACCGGCATGATGGGCTCCGGCAAGTCGACGCTCGCGGCCCTGCTCGCGCAGCGCTGGCAGGCCCCGCTCGTCGACCTCGACGCGCGGATCGAGCGGATCTTCGGCGCGGCGATCCCGGCGCTGTTCGCCCGCGGCGAGCCCCACTTCCGCCGCTGCGAGCGCGAGGCGCTGCGCCTCCTCGTCGCCGAGCCGGGCTTCGTCGGCCGCACCGCGGTCGTCGCCACCGGCGGCGGCGTCGTCCTCGACCCGGCCAACCGCGAGGCGATGCGCGCGGCCGGCCTGGTGTTCTTCCTCGACGTCCCGGTCGCGGTGCTCGCCGACCGGCTGGTCCGCACCCCGCTGGCCGCGCGACCCCTGCTCGGCCCGAACCCGGAGGCGGTCATGGCGCGCCTCACGGAGCTGCTCGCGGCGCGTCGGCCCGCATATGAAGAAGCGCACGGAGTTGTCGACGGCGACGGGCCGCCGCAAGATGTGGCCCACAGGTTGCTCGTGGCCATGACCTCCAGCATCTGCCCGTCTTGAGAGGTCCCTCGCATGCAAGAGAGCGGGTCATCCAGCCAAAAGAAGCGCCCCCGGCCGCTGGTGCTCGACGTCCACGTACCGGCGGAGAGCCGCAGCTACCCGGTGCTGATCGGGCGCGGCATGCTCGGCCGGCTCGGCACGGAGCTGAAACAGCGGCTCGGCACCGCCGCCACCGTGGCGTTGATCACCGACCAGACCGTCGCGCGCCTGCACGGCGCGGCCGCCCGCGCGGCCCTCGAGGCGCAGGGGATCGGGGTGGTCTCGATCGTCCTGCCGGCCGGCGAGGACACCAAGACGATGCCAACGCTGCTCGGGGTGCTCGAGCAGATGATCCACGGCGGCCTCGGTCGGCGCGACGCGGTCGTCGCCCTCGGCGGCGGCGTGATCGGCGACCTGTCGGGCCTGGCCGCCGCGCTGTTCATGCGCGGGGTCCCGATCGTCCAGGTGCCGACGACGCTGCTCGCCCAGGTCGACTCCTCGGTCGGCGGCAAGGTCGCGGTCGACCTGCCGGCCGCCAAGAACATGATCGGCGCGTTCCACTTCCCGCTGTTCGTCGCGATCGACCCCGAGGTCCTCAGCTCGCTGCCGAACCGCGAGCTCGGCCAGGGCCTCGCGGAGATGCTCAAGCACGCGCTGCTGTTCTCGGGCGACCACCTCGAGCAGCTGCTCGCCCGCGCCGACGCGATCTACGCCCGTGACGTCGACGTCATCACGCCGCTGGTCGCCACCAGCGTCGGGCTCAAGGCCGCCTGCATCGGCCGCGACCCGTGGGAGCAGGGCGAGGCCGGCAAGGGCCGGGTGCTGCTCAACCTCGGGCACACCGTCGGCCACGCGATCGAGGCGGCCTCGAATTACGAGGTCCCCCACGGCGAGGCGGTCGCGCTCGGGCTGCGGGCGGCCGCGCGGATCTCCGAGCTGCGCGGCGTCGCCGAGCCGGGCCTCGAAGACCTCGTCACCCAGGCGCTCGAGCGGCTGCGCTTGCCGACGGATCTCGACGCGTGGCTGGTCGACGAGCGCGGCGCGGCGGTCGAGCGGGCGCTCGCGATCGACAAGAAGCGCGCCGGCGGCACCGTGAGTTACGTGGCGTTGGCGCGGGTCGGCGAGCCGCTCGTGCTGACGATGACCCCGCGGGAGATCATCGGCCTGTTGCGGCAGCGGGCGAAGGCGCCCATGGCTTGACGCTTGCCAGAACCCGGCGGCTCTGCCAACCTGCTGGCCCGCGCGAGGACTGCGCCCAACACCATGCGAGACACCCTCAAATCCATCGTCGACAAGATCCCCGGCGCCAAAGGTGCTGTCCTGATGGGCTTCGACGGCATCGCCGTCGAACAGTACGAGGGCGACTTCGGCAGCGGCATCGAGACGATCGCCACCGAGTTCTCGTTCCGCTTCATCGACCTGGTCAAGGCCGCCAGGAGCCTCGAGCTCGGCGCCCTGACCGACATCACGATCAAGGCGGAGCGCGGCACGCTGCTCGTCCGCTGCCTGTCCGACGAGTTCTTCACGATCGTACTCCTCGACGAGGCCGGCAACTTCGGCAAGGGTCGCTGGGTCCTGCGGTCGGCCGCCCCCGAGCTGCTCGCCAGCCTGTAGGCGCCCCGGCAATGTCCGCGCCGCCGCGGGTGCTCGTGATCCACGGGCCCAACCTCAACCTGCTCGGCCAGCGCGAGCCGGGCATCTACGGCTCGCAGACCCTCGCCGAGCTCGACGCCTCGTTGCACGCCCTCGCGGCCGAGCTCGCGGCCGAGGTCACGATCCGCCAGAGCAACCACGAAGGCGAGATCATCGGGTGGATCCACGGAGCCGTCGGCACCTGCGACGGCATCGTCCTCAACCCCGGCGGCTACACCCACACCAGCGTGGCGATCCACGACGCTCTGCGCGCGGTGACGGTGCCCGCCGTCGAGGTCCACCTCAGCAACCTGTACCGGCGCGAAAGTTTGCGTCACACGTCGGTCACTGGCGTAGCATGTGTCGGCGTCGTCATGGGCCTGGGCGCGGCCTCGTACCACCTCGCCCTGCGCCACCTGGTCGACGAGCACCGCCGCCGGTCCGCGTGACCGCGCCGGTCCCCTCACGTCCTCCACTGGGCCTCACTCCACTGGCTTCCTTCTTCGCGTCTCCCACGGAGAGTTCATGTCGTCCGAACCCCGGGATTTTTCTTCGCTTCCGGACCTGCGGTACATCCGCGAGCTCGCCAAGGTCTTCCGGCAGTACGACCTCGACGAGATCGAGATCGAGAGCGGCGAGCACCGCGTGCTGCTGCGCCGCAGCGACTTCCCCGCCGGCGCCGCCCCGGTGACCTACGCCCGCCCCGCGGTCGCCGAGAGCGCCCCCGCGCCGAACATGCCCGCGCCCGCGCCGTCGCCGGCCGCGCCGGTCGACAACGCCACCTACATCACCTCGCCGTTCGTCGGCACCTTCTACCGCTCGGCCAGCCCCGACGCGCCGAGCTTCGTCGAGGTCGGTCAGTCGGTCCAGCGCGGCCAGACGCTGTGCATCGTCGAGGCGATGAAGCTGTTCAACGAGCTCGAGGCCGAGTTCCCGTGCGTGATCGAGGAGATCCTGCTCGACAACGCCAAGCCGGTCGAATACGGCACGAAGCTGTTCAGGGTGCGCAAGCTGTGACCGCGACGACGTTTCCGTTCCGCAAGGTGCTGGTCGCCAACCGGGGCGAGATCGCGCTGCGAGTGATCCGCGCCTGCCGCGAGCTCGGCCTGCGCACCGTCGCCGTCTACTCCACGGTCGACGAGCACGCCCTCCACACCCGCTTCGCCGACGAGGCGGTGTGCATCGGCCCGGGGCCGTCGTCGCAGAGCTACCTCAACATCAAGAACATCATCGCCGCCGCCGAGCTGTCGGGCGCCGACGCGGTCCACCCCGGCTACGGCTTCCTGTCCGAGCGCGCCGAGTTCGCCGAGATCGTCCAGAAGTGCAAGCTGACGTTCATCGGGCCCGACCCCGCGCACATGCTGGTGATGGGCGACAAGGTGCGCGCCCGCCAGACGATGGAGAAGTCGGGCGTCCCGGTGCTCCCCGGCACCGGTGTGCTGACCAGCGCGGCCCACGCGGTCGCCGAGGCCGAGCGGATCGGCCTGCCCGTGATCCTCAAGGCCTCCGCGGGCGGCGGCGGGCGCGGGATGAAGATCGTCCGCGACCTCCGCCTGCTGCCGCAGACGCTCCAGACCGCCCAGGTCGAGGCCCTCAAGGCGTTCGGCTGCGGCGACATGTACCTGGAGCGCTACGTCGAGAGCCCCCGCCACGTCGAGGTCCAGGTCGTCGCCGACAAGCACGGCGGCGCGACCCACCTGCTCGAGCGCGAGTGCTCGATCCAGCGGCGCCACCAGAAGATCCTCGAGGAGGCCCCGTGCTCGGCCCTGAGCGAGCCCCTGCGGCGCGAGATGTGCGCCGCCGCGGTCCAGGCCGCGCGGGCGATCGGGTACCACTCCCTCGGAACGATCGAATTCTTGCTCGACGGCGACCGCTTCTATTTCATGGAGATGAACACGCGCGTGCAGGTCGAGCACTGCGTCACCGAGATGATCACCGGGGTCGACCTCGTCCAGGAGCAGATCCGGCTCGCCGCGGGTGAGCCGCTCGCCCACCTCGCGCGCGAGTTCCACCCTCGCGGCCACGCGATCGAGTGCCGGATCAACGCCGAGGACCCGATCAAGTTTGCGCCCCAGCCGGGGACGATCTCGGCCCTCCACTTCCCGGGCGGCTTCGGGGTGCGGGTCGACAGCCACGTCTACCAGGGCTACACGGTTTCGCCCCACTACGACTCGATGGTCGGCAAGCTGATCGTCCACGCCCCCGACCGCCCGCGAGCGATCCGGCGGATGCAGCGCGCCCTCAGCGAGTGCGTGATCGAGGGCATCGCCACGAACATCCCGCTCCACCGCTGGTTGCTCAAGCAGCCGGCGTTCACGAGTGGTAAATATGATACCCACTTCCTCGAGGCGTCGCTCGACCCCGAGGCGATCCGCGCCGAGGCCGACGCCGAGGGGCTCGTCTGAGCAGAAAGGGTGAGGGGTGGCGTTCAACCGCGACAAGGCACTGGCAGCAGCCGCGAAGTTCGCGGCGAAGGGTCAGCACGACCGCGCGGCGAAGGAGTACGCCGCCGTCGTAGAGGCTGACCCTTCGGACATCCGCTCGTGGTTGCTCCTCGCCGACGCCCTCAAGCTGATGGGCGACACGGCCGGCGCGATCGAGCGCTTCCTCCACGTCGGCAAGCACTACACCGAGGCGGGCGAGCACCAGAAGGCGCTCGCGGTCTACCGCCAGGTGCTGCAGATCGACTCCGGCCGGCTCGACGTCCAGTCGAAGGTCGCCGGCCTGTACAAGGAGCTCGGCCGGGTCCAGGACGCGATCGCCACCTACGAGTTCGTCGCCCAGGCCTACTTCCAGGCCGGCCAGATCGCCGAGGGCCTCGAGGGCTTCCGCATGGTCGCCGAGCTCGACCCGGGCGCGGTCGGCAAGCGGCTGCGCCTCGCCGAGCTGTACTCGCGCGAGGGCATGGTCCCGCAGGCGGTCGAGCACTTCCGGCTCGCGGCCGACAAGCTGTTCGCCGACCGCCGGATCGACGACTACATCCGCGTCGCCGAGCGGCTGATCTACCACAAGGAAGACGACCTGCCGGTCCTGCGCTCGCTGGCGCGGATCTACCTGTCGCAGAACGAGAACCGCCGCGCGCTGGTCAAGCTGAACGCGCTGCTGCGCTCGGCCCCGGCCGACCCCGAGGGCCTAGAGCTGCTCGCCGACACGTTCGTCGCGCTCGGCAAGCAGGACAAGGCGGTCAGCGTGCTGCAGGAGCTGGCCCGCGAGCAGCGCAAGGGCGGCCGCAAGGCCAAGGTCCTGGCCGCCCGCGTGCTCAAGAAGGCGATCGCGCTCGGCCCGGACAACGCCGAGGACCTCAAGAAGATCGCCGCCGACATCGACGCCGAGATCGCCGCGCTGCCGGCCGACCCCAAGGAGCAGGGAGAGGATGTCGACCTCGATGTCGACGTCGTCGAAGAGGAGGCCGCCGCGTCAGGCGGCGGCGACCTCGACCTGGATGTGGAGGTCGAGGAGGTACCCTCCCGCCCTTTCGCCGGCGTGGGCGCGAACCTGGCGCCCAGTACAGCTGAACAGCCCGAGGACAACGTCGGCGACGTCGACAAGCTGCTCCTCGAGGTCCGCGTCTACGTCAAGTACAAGATGCACGAGCACGCGCTCGGGCACCTCGACTCGATCTTCGTCCGCGACCCCAACAACGTCGCCGCGCTCGAGCTGCAGGCGCAGATCCTCGAGACGCTGCAGCGCCAGCCCGAGGCCGCCGACACCTACGTCCGGCTCGCCCAGCTGGTCGCCACCCGCGACCCGAAGCTCGCCCGCGACAACATCGAGCGGGCCCTCCAGCTCGCGCCCAACCACACCAAGGCCGAGATGGTCCTCGCGGCCCTCGACTCCGGCGGCGGCGGCGTCAGCGACGAGGTCGCCCCGCTCGTCCGCGGCCTGAAGGTCGACGGCGGCGAGACCGGCGGGTCGGTCGCGCCGATCCCGGCCGCCGACTCCGGCGTCAGCCTGCCCCGGCTCGCCGAGGCGGCCAACGATGTGTCCCAAGAGCCAGGCGCGAGCGACCCGCCGGCCGCGAGCGCCGAGGCCGTGAAGGCCGAGCCGGCCGTCGCAGCGAGCGAGGCGACCGCGACGACCGAGGCGAGCGCGGCGAAGGCGGTCGCGCCCGCGGCGAGCGAGCCGAGCGAGGTGAGCGCGGCGAAGGCGGTCGCGCCCGCGGCGAGCGAGGCGAGCGAGGCGAGCGCGGCGAAGGTGGTCGCGCCCGCGGCGAGCGAGCCGAGCGAGGTGAGCGCGGCGAAGGCGGTCGCGCCCGCGGCGAGCGAGCCGACCGAGGTGAGCGCGGCGAAGGCCGACACTTCCGCGGCGAGCGGGGCGCCGGGCGAGGCGAGCGAGGCGAAGGCCGACACGTCCGCGGCGAGCGCAGCGCCGTCCGTGAGCGAGCCGGCGGCCGAGCCGACCGCGGAGCCGGCGAAGTCCGAACCTGTCCGCGAGGACAGCGGCCTCAAGGATCTCGCGCACGGGGGTGACGAGCCGCTCGCACGCGCGGCCGGGAAGACGCCGCTTCCGGGCCCGCTGCCGCGGCTCGAGAGCGCGGCCGGGAAGACGCCGCTGCCGGGCCCGCTGCCGCGGCTCGAGAGCGCGGCCGGGAAGACGCCGCTGCCGGGCCCGCTGCCGCGCAGCGAGAAGACGCCGCTCCCGCGGCTGATGAGCGAGAAGACGCCGCTGCCGGTGTTCAAGCCGCCGTCGAGCGTCAAGCCGCCGGCTGCTCCGGAGGACACGTCGACCGAGGCGGCCGCGAGCAAGTCGACCGAGATCGCCTCGACCGACACCAAGCCGGCCGAGACCAGGCCGGGCAAGCCGGCGCCGTCGGCGAAGAAGCCGTCGTTCCGCCCGCCGACCCCGGCCTCCGCCGAGGAGGTCGAGGAGGTCGACGAGCTCGAGGAGGTCGACGAGGTCGAGGAGCTCGAGGCCGAGCCCGAGACGGCGCGCCCGCGTCGCCCCGAGCCGCCGAAGAAGGCCCCGCCGCGACCCGCGCCGGCCCCGCCGCAGCGCCCGGGCAAGCGCCCGCCGCCCGGCCCGAAGGCTGCCCCGCCGCCGCGCGGAGCTGCCCCGAAGGACAGCTCGTCCGAGGTCTCCGAGGCCAAGGCCGCGCCGGCGAGCGAGGTGTCGGAGGCGAAGATCGCGCTCGCCGACGCCCGGAGCGCCGCGTCGGCGACGAGCGAGGTCTCCGAGGCCAAGCCTGTCCCTACGGACAGCCCCACCGAAGCCTCCGCGGCGCCGGCGGGCGCGTCCCCGGCGGACACGCGCGAGGCTGCCGCGGCGGCCGAGGCGTCCGCGGACGCGGCCACGGCGGCTGTCCCTGCGGACAGCGCGGCGAAGGCCGCGTCCAACGAGGCGAGCGAGGCCACCGCGGTCGAAGCGTCCGACGAGGCGCGCGAGGCCGCAACAGGCAGCGCAGCCGAGGCGAAGGCCGCTGCCGACGAAGCGCGCGAGGCCGCAACAGGCAGCGCAGCCGAGGCGAAGGCCGCCGCCGACGAGGCGCGCGCGGCTGTCCCTGCGGACAGCACGGCCGAGGCGAAGGCCGCCGCCGACGAGGCGCGCGCGGCTGTCCCTGCGGACAGCACGTCCGAAGCCGCGCCGAGCCCTGCGGCCGAGGCGGGCGCCGACGTGCAGCCTGCCCCGGCGGATCGCGCGAGCGACGGGTCGTCGGCCGGCGAGGCCGCGGACGCGACCGCCGCGGCCGAGCGCGCCCCGACGGACGGCGCGGCCGCCGACGTGCAGCCCGCGACTCCCGACCGCGAGCCTGTCTCCGCGGACGACGCCGAGCCGCGCTCCCCAGCCGCCGAGGCGCCGCCTGTCTCTGCGGACAGCACCGAGCCCGCCGCCGAGGCGCCTGTCCCCGCGGACAGCGCCGAGCCCGCCGGGACGCCTGTCTCTTCGGACAGCGCCCGGGCGGCCGACGAGCCGGCCACCTCGGAGAGCATCCTCGCCGCGGTCGACGCCCTCGAGGCCGTCGACCGGCCGGCCGCGCCGGTCGAGTGGCCGGCGATCGACGACGAGCTCGAGGAGCTGCGCTTCTTCATCGCCAGCCGCTTCGAGGACGACGCGCAGTTCACCTACCTCGAGCTGCAGCGGCGCTACCCCGGCCACCCGGCGCTCGCCGAGTTCGCCGACCGCTTCTCGACGGCGGCGGCGGTCGAGTCGGCCGCCGCGCCGGTCGTCGTCGACGACACCCTGCCGACGCCGAGCCCGGACGTCCCGGCCGCGGTCGCGCCCCCGGCCGCGCGGCCGGAGCGCCTCGAGGACGACGAGGACGACGAGTTCCTCGCCTCGATCTTCGACGAGCCGGCCCCCGCGTCGAGCCGCAAGACCGGCCCGCAGCGGGCGGTCGCCACGCTCGACGAGCAGGCCGACGCCCAGACGCTGTTCGACCTCGGGATGGCCTATCACGAGATGGGCCTGATCGACGACGCGCTGCAGCAGTTCGGGCTCGCGGCCGCCGACCGCCGCTGGACCTCGCGCGCGAAGGTGATGATCGCCGACCTCCGGGTCCTCCGCGGCGAGCCCGACGCGGCGATCGGCGCCCTCGAGGACGCGATCGGCAGCGCCGGCGACGACGACGAGCGCGACGCGGCTCGCTACCGCCTCGCCGAGGTCTTCCTGACCCTCGGCGATACGGCCTCGGCGGCCTCGACGCTGCGCCTGATCAGCCCCGGCTACCGCGAGCGCGACGCCCTGCTCGCCCAGTTCGAGAGCTGAGGTCCGTGCGGCTTGTCACGGTCGCGCGCCCCCTCGCGGGCGCCTTCCGTGCCCGCCCGGGCCTCGCGCCGGCGCGCGGCGACTTGTGCAATATGCGCCCCTCTGGTACTGCACCGTCCCGCTTTTGGTCGCCATGGAAAGTCAAATCGAGAGGATCAGTGCGGTCGAGTGCCGCGTGCGTGTGCATATCCCGTGGGAGGAGATCTCGCCGCGGTTCGCCTCGAAGCTGCGCGAGCTGCAGGGCAAGGCCCGGATCCCGGGCTTCCGCCCCGGCAAGGTGCCGCCGCAGATGCTTGAGCGCATGTTCGGCAAGAGCCTGCGTGACGAGCTCGCCCGCGACCTCGTCGACGAGACCTTCCAGGCCGCGGTCACCCAGCACGCCAAGGTGCCGCTGACCCAGCCGGTCCTCGAAGAGGGGACCCTCAACAAGGGCGAGACCTTCGTCTACGCCGCGCGCTTCGAGGTCCCGCCGGAGATCACTCCCCAGGAGTACACCGGCGTCCCGGTCCGCCGCCGCCCGGCCGCCGCCGACGAGGCCAAGGTCGAGGCCCAGCTCAAGGCCAAGCAAGACGAGCTGACCGAGCTCCGCCCGGTCGCCGAGGGCACCACCCGCGCGACCCAGCCCGGCGACGTGTGGACCGTCGACCTCGACGGCACCCTCGGCTCGCTCAAGATCGGCCGCAAGGACCTGCGCGTCGACATCGGCGGCGACGAGGCCGAGGAGTACATCCCCGGCCTCGCCAAGGCGCTCGAGGGCACCACCCTCGACCAGGTCGGCAAGACCGTGACCATCACCTTCCGCCCGACCCAGGAGCGACTCAAGCAGGAGCTGCGCGGGCACGACGCCGTGCTGACGGTCGGCTTCCGCGACGTCCGCGAGAAGCACGTCCCGGCGCTCGACGACGAGTTCGCCCGCGACACCGGCGAGGCCGAGAGCCTCGAGGAGCTCAAGGGCAAGATCCGCGCGAACCTGCTCGAGGAGGACCAGAACGAGGCCGAGCGCGAGGCCCGGCAGCGCCTCGTCGCCGCCCTGCTCGAGCGCAACAGCTTCGAGGTCGCGCCGTCGCTGGTCGCCCGTGAGGTCGCCGCCCAGGTCGACATGTTCAAGCGCCAGATCCAGCAGCAGGGCCTGACCCTCCAGCGCCTCGGCATCACCGAGGCCCAGCTCGCCGGCCAGTACCGCCCGCAAGCGCTGTTCAACGTCAAGGCGTTCCTGCTGCTCGACGCGATCGGCAAGGTCGAGAACATCGTCGTCCCCGAGGAGGCGGTCGAGGCCGAGCTCAAGCAGATGGCCGAGGAGCGCAACCAGAACGTCGACCGCCTGCGGGCCTCGCTCGAGAAGAACAACCAGATCCTGCTCCTTCGCGCGCAGCTCCGCGAGGAGAAGATCCTCGACTTCCTGATGAGCAAGTCCGAGGTCACCGAGGCGCCCGACCCCAAGCCCGAGGCCGAGGCCGAGGCGCCGGCGGCGACCGCCGAGTCTAGCGAGCCCGCGGCCGCCACCTGACACACACGCCGCGGGCGGCCCCGTCGCCGCCCGCGTGCGGGTTGTCGGTCATCGCCGCGAGCGCCGGCCGCGACCGGCGCCAAACCCCTCCGGAGCCGCCGTCAGGTGGCTCCAGCCGCTTTCTTGCACGGACCGCCGCGCGCTCTGGGGCCTTGCATCGCAGGGCCTAGGCGGTCACCATAGCCCAGAAACCACTGAGGAGCGCGGAGCCGCCGCATGAAGCACCAAGAAGACCTGGTCACGGTCGACAATATCCCCTTCGTCATCGAGCAGACGCACCGCGGCGAACGCTCGTGGGACATCTTCAGCAGGCTCCTCAAGGACCGCATCGTGTTCCTGGGGACCCCGGTCAACGACCAGGTCGCCAACGTCGTGATCGCGCAGCTCCTGTTCCTCGAGTCCGAGGACCCGGAGAAGGACATCACGATGTACATCAACTCGCCGGGCGGGGTGGTTACCGCCGGCCTGGCGATCTACGACACGATGCAGCACGTCCGCTGCGACGTCGCCACGTACTGCATCGGCCAGGCCGCCTCGATGGGCGCGGTGCTGCTCGCCGGCGGCGCCCGGGGCAAGCGGTTCGCCCTGCCCAACGCGCGGATCATGATCCACCAGCCCTCGGGCGGCGTGCAGGGCCAGGCGACCGACATCGAGATCCAGGCGCTCGAGATCCGCCGCCTCAAGGCGATCCTCAACGCGATCCTCGCCGAGCACTGCTCCAAGACCGTGGACGACATCCTGCGCGACACCGAGCGCGACAAGTTCATGGACCCGCAGACGGCCAAGAGCTACGGGCTCATCGACGAGGTGCTGACGCGGCCGCGCAAAGAGCGGCCGACCGGAGTGTGAACCCATGAGCTCCAAGCGCGACAACAACGGCAACCTGAGCTGCTCCTTCTGCGGAAAGTCCCAGAAGGAGGTCAAGAAGCTCATCGCGGGCCCGTCGGTCTACATCTGCGACGAGTGCATCTCGCTCTGCAACGACATCCTCGCCGAGGAGGTCCAGAAGGAGGAGCGGGCCGACGTCAGCGCGAAGATCCCGAAGCCGAAGGACATCCGCAAGGTCCTCGACGACTACATCATCGGCCAGGAGCTCGCCAAGAAGACCATCAGCGTCGCGGTCTACAACCACTACAAGCGCATCAACGCCAAGAAGCTGCCCGACGAGACCGAGCTGCAGAAGAGCAACATCCTGCTGCTCGGCCCGACCGGCTCCGGCAAGACGTTGATGGCGCAGACCCTGGCGCGGATCCTCGACGTGCCGTTCGCCATCGCGGACGCGACCAGCCTGACCGAGGCCGGCTACGTCGGCGAGGACGTCGAGAACATCATCGTCAACCTGCTGCAGAACGCCGACCACGACATCGAGCGGGCCCAGCGCGGCATCGTCTACATCGACGAGATCGACAAGATCGCCCGCAAGGGCGAAAACCCGTCGATCACCCGCGACGTGTCCGGCGAGGGCGTCCAGCAGGCGCTGCTCAAGATCCTCGAGGGCACGATCTCCAGCGTGCCCCCGAAGGGCGGCCGCAAGCACCCGCAGCAGGATTTTCTCCAGGTCGACACGACCAACATCCTGTTCATCTGCGGCGGCGCGTTCGCGGGCCTCGAGGACATCATCGACCACCGCATCAGCGCCAAGACGATGGGCTTCGGCGTCCAGCACGGCCAGAAGAAGGAGCTCCGCCAGTGGGAGCTGCTGCAGCAGGTCCAGAGCGAGGACCTGATGAAGTTCGGCCTGATCCCCGAGTTCATCGGCCGCCTGCCGATCGTCGCCCCGCTGCACGACCTCGACGAGGCGGCGCTGGTGGCGATCCTCACCCAGCCGAAGAACGCGCTGGTCAAGCAGTACGAGCGCCTGCTCGGCATCGACGGCGTCGGACTCAAGTTCACCGAGGGCGCGCTCAAGGCGGTCGCCCAGAAGTCCCGCGCCCAGAAGGCCGGCGCCCGCGGCCTCCGCACGATCCTCGAGCGCGCGATGCTCGACGTGATGTACGAGCTGCCGAGCCAGTCGAACATCCGCGAGGTGCTGATCAGCGAGGAGACGATCCTCCAGGGCAAGCAGCCGATGCTGATCTACACCAACGACGCCGAGGCGAAGAAGGAAGCGAGCTGAAGCGTTCGCCTCCGCGCGTAGCGAGGGGTCGCCAGCCTTCGGGCTCGCGGCCCCTTCGCGTTTCGGGGGGCAGGGGAGCCGGCACGGATCGTGAGAGGGCCGCCGTGGCGGGGACCTGCTCGATCGGACAGCCTACAGCGGAGCCCGGGGCCGGCGAGCTGCTTCTCACGGGGCCGCTTGCCCGTCCGCTTGCGAGGGGCTGCCGGCGATCAGCGACCCGTCGGGCGCGAAGGGTCGGGAGGAGCCGCCTGGTTCAGCAACCCGTCGGGCGCGACAGGGGTGGAGTCGCCGGGTTCACTTGGCGAGGGTGTCGACGGCGAGCTTGCCGTTCGACTTGAGCTGCTCGTTGGCGCGGGCCTCCTGCAGGCCGCTGGTGCGCAGCACCCACATGTGCTTGGCGGCGCTGACGTCGTCGTCCTCGCGGGCGCGGACCTCGATGAAGTTGTTGCCGGGGGTCAGCGGGACGTCGGCGGAGAACTCGAGGCGGCCGTCCTTCGGGTTGGCGGCCGCCTGATAGAACACCTTCTCGGCCTTGCCGAACAGGTCGCGCGACGGGTTGATCACGGTGATGTAGACGTCGCGGACGGCCTCGCTGTCGGTGATCGTGCCGGAGATCTTGACGCGCTCGCTGTCGACCTGGCTCGGGGCGGGGCCGAGGGCGATCCGTGGCGGGCTGATCGCGAACACGTCGGTGATCTTGGCCTTGCCGGCGCGGTCGGTCGGCTTGGCAGCGGCCTCGCGGACGAACGCCGAGCGCTTGCCGTCGAGGTCGACGCGCAGCCAGCCGTCGGTGCGGCCGAGCAGCTTGAAGGTCGAGCCGGGCTCGGCGCGCGCGACCGTCAGGTCGGGGTTCAGCGGGCTCTGCACGAGGTCGCAGGCGCTGCTGCAGGCCACGAAGCCGCTGGCCGGGGCGACGGTGACGGTGCTCGGGGCGATCGGGAAGTGCAGCGTCTGCGCGAGGCTGACGCCGATCTTGGCGTCGTGCGCCGAGAGCTGCAGCTTGGCCTCGCCCTCGCTCGGCGGCTTCTTGATCTCGAGGTCGAACTCGACGACGCGGTCGTCGCCGGTCGGGACCGCCTTGAGCTGCTCGCGGCCGGTGTGCAGGAACACGGCGTCGCCGCTGAGGTTGCGCAGGTTGACCCACGCGTCGAGCGCCTGGCCCTCGCCGGTGTTGCGGACGTGCGCGCGCAGGCGGACGCGCTCGCCGACCTGCAGCAGGCCGTCGCCGTTGCCGCGGATGTTGGCGCCGGCGCGCGGGTCGTCGAGCAGCTGGTAGGCCAGCGCGAAGTCGGGGCGCGAGATCCCGGCGCTGCTGACGTCGATCCACCGCTGCGAGCTCGGCGAGACCGTCGAGCCGTGCTGGTCGAACAGCTGGAAGTCGATCCGGTCGGTGCGCGACAGCTCGTGCTCGTTGACGGCGACCTTGGCGGTGGCGACGCGCGTCTGGCCGGGGTCGATGCGGCCGAACAGCAGCTCGCGCTCGTCGAAGTAGGAGTAGTCGGAGTCGGAGAAGGCGCGGACCTGGAAGGCCGGGGCGGTGCCCTCGTTGGTGACGGTGACGGTGATCAGGCCGGAGTCGCCGGCGACGACGACGTTGTTCTGCTTGTCGGTCTTGATCGCCATCTTGAGGACGGCGGCCTTGCCGGCCTCGGGCGCGGGGCCGGGCGCCCAGTCGATGCCGCGCTTGGCGAGCGCGTCGGTGAGGCGCCGCTGCTCGAGCGTGTTCTGCTGGGCGACGAACTTGTCGATCTTGCCGAGCATCGCCTCGCGCGAGGGCGCGGGGGCCCAGACGACGAGGTCGCGGGCCATCCGGATCTCCGGGTCCTCGAGCAGCGCCTCGGCGGTCAGGTTGCCGGCCTTGTCCTTGCGCGGGTCCTTGGCCGCCTTGTCGACCTTGTCCTTCTTCTTGCCGGCCTCGTCCTTCTTGTCCTTGTCGTCGTCCGCGTCGAGGTCGTCGTAGCCGGCGCCGAGGAAGTAGATCGGGCCGGCGGTGATCTTCTGCGAGGGGTCGGCCTTGGTCGAGGTCAGGTGCGAGGCGAGCGACTCCTCGCGGACGAGGTCGAAGCGCTTGCGGCCGTGGAAGGCGACGAAGTCCCTGGTGACCGCGACGGGGATCGTCTCGATGTCGGGGCTGACGCCGACCGACTGGATCGAGACGTCGCCCGGGGTCAGGTACTGGGCGATCGTCAGCTTGAGCGCGAGCTCCTTGTCGGCGACCTTGCGGTCGTGCAACACCTGGACCGAGCCCTTGCCGAAGGTCCGGCGGCCGAGCAGCACGGCGCGGCCGAGGTTGCGCAGCGCGCCGGCGACGATCTCGGTCGCGCTCGCCGAGCCCTGGTCGATCAGGACGACGACGGGCACGTCGGCGAAGTCGTAGCGGTCGTCGGCGGCGAGGTCCTCGCGCGGCGAGCTGGTGCCGACGGTCGAGACGATCACGCCCGACTTGAGGAAGGCGTCGGCGACCTCGACGGCGGCGGTCAACAGGCCGCCGGGGTTGTCGCGCATGTCGAGGACGATCCCGCGGACGCCGGCCTTCTCGAACTCGGCGAGCTTAGCGCGCAGCTCCTTGCCGGTCGTCTGGGCGAAGTTGCGGTTGATCTGGACGAGTCCGACCTTGACCGGGTTGCCCTCGGGGTCGGTGCCGGGCAGGACGGTGCCGGTGACGCTGTCGAGGGTGATGACGTCGCGGGTGATCTTGAAGCGCTTGGGCTTGTCGAGGCCCTCGCGGCGGACGTGCAGGACGACCGCGGTGCCCGGCTCGCCGCGCATGTGGTCGACGGCCTCGTTGAGGTTCATCGTCACCGTCGACTCCTCGTCGATCTGGACGATCCGGTCGCCGGACTCGATGCCGGCCTTGGCGGCGGGGTTGCCGTCGATCACGCGGATGACGGTGATCATGCCGTCGCGCATGCCGACCTCGATGCCGAGGCCGCCGAAGCTGCCCTTGGTGCTCGTCTTCATCACCTCGAACTCCTCGGGCCGGAGGAGGTTGGTGTGCGGGTCGAGGGTGCCGAGCACGCCCTCGACGATCGCGTACTCGGCGCTGCGCCGGTCGTCGTCGGTGAGGGTGGTGTGGCGGGTGACGAAGCGGAAGACCTCACGCACGTGGGTGCCGACCGCCCACAGCGCCTCGACGCCGCCGATCTGGAACTCCTGCTCGGCGGTGCCGACGCGCACGCGCACGCGGTCGGCCTTCTTGCCGGCGCCGACGGGCTCGACCAACACCTGCGGGATCGCCTGCTCGAGGCCCTCGAGGCCGGCGACGGTCATCCGGTGGGGGTCGATGCGGTCGGGCTCGACGTAGTACTTGGCGACGTACCACAGGGTCCAGTCGAGGATCCGCAGGTCGGTCGCGTCGTAGGCCTGGGGAGCCCGGCCGGGGGCGCGGGCCTCGCTGAGCTGGGCGAGGGCCTCGTTGTCGCGGACGGCGGTCAGGCCGAGGGCGAGGGCGAAGGAGCCGAAGACGATGGCCGGGGTCGCCGCCCGGCCGAGTCGACTGCGAAGCGCGTGCAGAGCCGTCACATCGGCCAGCATAGTGGCGGTACCGGGGGATGGCCACCGCGCGGCGGCGAGACGCACGGCGCGGCGCGCCCGTGCGCGGGAGCGGCGCAGGAGGGCCCCCGAAACCCCGGCGCGGTGCCCGGGGTCACGCGTGCGGGGGGGCGCGCCCGGGAAGATCGGTGAGGCTGTCAAAGTTGGGACGCGGCGGCGTAGACTCCGCTGCACGATGTCGGGACCCAAGCGCAGCACGTCGGACAAAGCCCCCGGGCGACCGGCGGTCGAGGTGGCGCCGGCGTTGCCGGTCAAGGCGGCGCCGGTGGTGCCGGCGGCTGCCGAGCGCGACGACGCCGATGCCGAGGCGGCGCTGGCGGATATCGAGCCGGCGACCGACGAGGAGCTCGACCTGATCGAGGCGGAGATCGGAGCGGCGCCGGCCGCGACGCCGGCCGCCGGCGCGCCGGTGACGGCGCTGGTCCGCCGCGACCCGATGGGCCAGTACATGGCCGAGGTCCGCCGCTACCCGCTGCTGTCCCGCGAGGAGGAGCACGCGCTGGCGGTCCGGTGGGTCGAGACCGGCGACCCGGAGGCGGGCCGGCGGCTGGTGACGTCGAACCTCCGCCTGGTGGTGAAGATCGCCCACGAGTACAAGCGCGCCTACCAGAACCTGCTCGACCTGGTCCAGGAGGGCAACGTCGGGCTGATCCAGGCGGTCAAGAAGTTCGACCCGTACCGCGGGGTCAAGCTGTCGACCTACTCCGGCTGGTGGATCCGGGCCTACATCCTCAAGTTCATCCTCAACAACTGGCGGCTCGTCAAGATCGGGACGACCCAGAACCAGCGCAAGCTGTTCTTCAACCTGCGCAAGCAGGTCGACCGCCTCAAGCAGGAGGGCGTCGACCCGACGCCGGAGCGGATCGCCGAGGCGCTCGACGTCAGCGAGGCCGAGGTGATCGAGATGGACCGCCGCCTGTCCGCGCCCGACATGTCGCTCAACGCGCCGCTCGGCTCCGGCGACGAGGACGACGGCCGCACGCGGATGGACATCATCGAGGACACGTCCGACGACCCGAGCGTCGAGGTCGAGTCGACCGAGTTCAAGGACCTGCTGCACGACAAGCTGCAGCGCTTCGGGGCGACGCTGTCGGGCCGCGAGCTCGAGATCTTCCGCGACCGGATCGTCGCCGACGAGCCGATCACGCTGCAGGAGCTCGGCGACCGCTGGGGCGTCAGCCGCGAGCGCGCGCGCCAGCTCGAGAAGCGGATGGTGCTGCGCCTGCGCGAGTTCCTGCAGCGCGAGCTCGGTGACGCCGTCCAGATCGCGCTGGGCCACGAATGAAGGCGACGACGCGCGGGCTGCTGGTGCTGGTCGGGACGCCGCTCGGCAACCGCGGCGACCTGAGCCCGCGCGCGCGCGAGGCGATCGAGCGCGCGGACCTGCTGCTGTGCGAGGACACGCGCAGCCCGCTGCGGCTGCTCGGCGAGTCGGCGGAGCTGCCGCCGCGGATCAGCTGCTTCGTCGCCAACGAGGCCGAACGCGTGGCGCTGCTGCTCGGGCACCTCGAGCAGGGGAAGGTCGTCGCGTACGTGTCGGAGGCGGGGCTGCCGGTGTGGAGCGATCCGGGGCTCAAGCTGGTGCAGGCGGCCGTCGAGGCGGGCCACGAGGTCGACGTGGTGCCGGGGCCGACGGCCGCGGCGGTGGCGCTGTGCCTGAGCGGGCTGCCGGCCGACGATGTGCGGTTCCTGGGGTTCTTGCCGCGGTCGGGGCCGGAGCGGGCGGCGCGGCTGACGTCGATCGCGGGCGAGCGGGCGACGGTGTTGCTGTACGAGGCGGGCAACCGGGTGCCGGCCCTCTTGAAGGATCTGGCGGAGGCGCTGCCGGACGCGAGCGCGCGGCGGGTGGTGATCGGGCGCGAGCTGACGAAGCAGCACCAGGAGGTGATCCGCGGGACGGTCGCCGAGCTGGCAGGGCGGCTCGAGGAGGCGCTGCGCGGGGAGGTGACGATCGCGCTGGCAGGGACGAGCGCGGCGGCCTCGGAGGACGATCCGGCGCAGGTGGCCGCGCGGGCGGTGTGGGCGCTGGTCTGCGATCCGGGGCTGAAGCCGCGCGAGAAGGCGAAGCAGATCGCGGCGCTGACCGGACAGCCGGCGCGCGAGGTGTATGAGCAGCTCGGGGGGCTGCGCAGAGCCGGCGAGTGACGCGCCGGCGGGTGAAGTCGCCGCGCGGGTGCTTAAAGCGGCTCGGCGCCCGGAGAGGGGCGCCGAGAGGTTCTGTCCGGAAGGACAGAGGGCTTCAGAAGGTCAGCAGGAAGCGGAAGTAGCCCATCGCCGAGAGCACGTCGCCGACGGCGTAGCGGCGGCCGACCTGGTCGATCACGTCGCGGCGGACCGGGTTGATCTCGGACTCGGAGTCGACCAGCTTCGGGTCGCTGCCGGGGTCGGCGGTCGCCTTGCCGCGGCTGGCGGCGCTGATGAAGTGGCGCGTGTCGGTGCTGACGGTCGCGCCGAGCATCAGGACGGCGTACTTGCTGAGCTGCGCGTGCAGGGCGATGTTGAAGCCGAAGGTCGCGAAGTCCTGGATGTTGGTGATGCCGTTGAAGCGCTGGCAACCACCCGGGACGCCCGCGGCAGCCAGCGGGTCGGGCTCGTTGGGGTTGTCCTTCGAGTACTGGATCACCTTGTCGACGTCGGCGCGCGAGCAGCCGAGGCCGGGCTGGCCTGGCTGGTAGGTGCCGACGAGGGCGGGGCTGTCGGCGAACAGCTCCCAGGCGTCGCTGTAGCCGCGGCCGCCGTACTTGAGCATCGCCAGGCCGCGCAGGTTGAGGGCGACCTTCTGGCCCTTGGCCTTGCGCTCGAACGGGACGATCTCGGTGCCGAACGACACGCCGGCGTTGGACTGCGGGTTGACGCGGTCCTGGTTGCCGCCCCAGTTGCGGAACTCGGTGTCGTTGGCGCGGACGGCCTGGTACCACCACGCGGTGAAGAACGGGTCGAGGAAGCGGTAGCGGCGGGACAGGGCGGTCCACACGCCGAGCTCGTGGATCCCGCGGCCGACGCGGTGGTTGCCGGCGGGGTCGTCGTTGACGATGTTGCGTGAGAACGTCATCGGCTTGCCGACGGCGAACCGGCCCTCGAAGCCGAGGACCCACTTCGGCATGTGCGACAGGCGGTCCTGGTTGAGGAGGCCGATCTTGAGGCCGACGATCAGCTGGTCGAGGCCGTAGCGGTTGGCGCCCTTGAAGATCGTCTCGGTGCCCATGCCGCCGAAGTTGCCGAACGGCGACGAGGTGTTGGTCGCGTCGAAGCCGTCGCGCGGGATGATGCCGTCGCGGATCGCCGTGCTGTTGTCGTGGCGGACGCAGGTCGCGGGGTTGGTCCCGCTGGCCTGGTCGGCGAACACGCACGGCTCGGCCTTCTGGTCGAACGCGTAGGTGCGCTGGTCGGCGACGACGATCGGCAGGCCGGCGTAGACGGCGATGTCCTTGTACAGGCCGATCTCGAGCGTCGGGGTGACGACGTGGCGGAACTGCCGGTACAGCAGGTCGCGCACGAGCGTGCCCTTGGGGTTGTTCGGGTCGCTCCACTCACGCAGCAGCGCCGACTGCCGGAAGTTGAAGTCGTAGCCGACTCCGAAGTGCAGGTCGAACTTGTTGTCGCCGTCGAAGGAACTCGCCACGCGAGTGACCTCGGCGGCGTGCGCCGTGGCCGGACCGTCGAAGGAGGTGGCGCCGCCGAAGAAGCACGCGACGCCGAGGACGGACGGGCCGAGGACGGGCAGAGGGCGGCACAGTTTCCGCATAGGAAGCACCTCAGGAGGTCGCTGCACGCTACCAGCGCACGGCCGGCAGCGTCAACATTCCTGGGCTCGCGCGGGCGCCCGGGGACCGGCGCGGGGCCAGGATAACCGGCAATTCAGGCGGTTTGGCGGGCCTGCTGCGGAAACCCCGCGGCGGCGGTCCGCGGCGCGCGTCGGGCAGATCTGCCGTGAGCGGCGGCGCGAGCGGCGGGGGCCAGCGGGGTCAGGTGGACGGCTTGGTCGCGGCGGCGGACGCGTCCTCGGGGCTCTCGCGCAGGCCGAGCTCCTTCATCTTGGACTGTAAGCTGCGGCGGCTGATCCCGAGGGCGCGCGCGGAGCGGGTCACGTTGCCGTCGGTCTTGGCGAGCGCCTCGCGGATCAGCGCCTCCTCGACCAGGCGCGAGCCGGCCTTGACGGCCTCCTTCAGGTCGTGGCCGAGGCTCGAAAGCGGGAGACGGATCTGCCGCTCGTCGCGGGCGTCGATCGCCAGGCGGGCGCTCGATTCCGAGGGCAGCGGCGCGGACCCGCCCACCTCGCCGGCGTAGGCGTCCGGCAGGTCGTCCTCGTCGACGAGCGGGCCGGAGGCGAACAGGACCATCCGCTCGATCAGGTTCTCGAGCTCGCGGATGTTGCCGGGCCACGGGTAGTGCTCGAGCGCGGCCAGGGCCGCGGGGGTGAGGCCCTGGACGGCCTTGCCGAGCCGCTCGTTGCAGCGCTGGACGAAGTGGGCGACCAGGAGCGGGAGGTCCTCCAGGCGCTCGCGCAGGGCCGGGAGGTGGATCGGGACGACGTTGAGGCGGTAGTAGAGATCTTCGCGGAAGTGGTTGTCGCGGATCAGCTCTTCGAGGTTGCGGTTGGTCGCGGCGATCAGGCGGACGTTGACGCGGAGGGTCTTGACGCCCCCGACGCGCTCGAACTCCGACTCCTGGATCGCGCGCAGCAGCTTGACCTGGATCTCCTTGGGGATCTCGCTGACTTCGTCGAGGAACAGGGTGCCGCCGTCGGCGAGCTCGAAGCGGCCGGCGCGGCTCGACACGGCGCCGGTGAAGGCGCCGCGCTCGTGGCCGAAGAGCTCGCTTTCGACCAGGCCGGCCGGGATCGCGGCGCAGTTGACCTTGATGAACGGCTGGGCGCGCCGGGCGGAGCCGAGGTGCAGCGCGCGGGCGACGAGTTCCTTGCCGGTGCCGCTCTCGCCGGTGATCAGGACCGTGGACGGGCTGGCGGCGACGGTGCCGACGATCTCGCGGATCGCTTGCATCTGCGACGAGCGCCCGACCATGCCGGCGGCGGCGCAGGCGTCGGCGATCTCGCCGGGCGGCGGGCTCGGCTGGATCGTCGGGCCGGAGCGCTCGCGGGTGGTGATCGCCTTCTGAAGGATCTGGTGGATCTGGTCCTTGTCGAACGGCTTCTCGAGGTAGTCGAAGGCGCCGAGCTTGACCGCCTCGACGGCGCTGTCGATGCTGCCGTGCGCAGTAAGGAGGATCACCGGCAGGCCGGGCTCGTGGACCTGGAGGGCCTTGAGCAGGCCCATGCCGTCGAGGTTGGGCATCCGCAGGTCGGAGATCACGGCGTCGAAGGTCCGCGGGGGCGACGAGCGGACGCGCGCGAGGGCGGCCGCGCCGTCGCTCTCGGCGTGGACCTCGAAGCCCTGCTGCTTGAGCAGCGCGCCGAGGACCTTGCGCAGGTTGGGTTCGTCGTCGACGAGGAGGATGCGGTGCTGTGGTTGAGACAAGGTCTTCTCTGCTTCAGGCGGCGGGGGGCTCGGCGCGCGGCTGCGGCATCGCCGGGAGGACGACGGTGAACTGGGCGCCGCCGCCCTCGGGGGCGGTGACCTCGATGAGGCCGCGGTGATTCTCCACGATCCGCTGGCTGATGGGCAGCCCCAGGCCGGTGCCGGCGGCCTTGGTGGTGTGGAACGGGACGAAGAGGTTGCCGATCGCGCCGGGGGCGAAGCCGGGCCCGTTGTCGCGGACGGTCAGGGTGACGGCGTCGCCGCTGCCGAGGCCGTGGCGGCGCAGGCCGAGCGTCAAGAACACGCGGCCGGCGCCGCCCGCCTCGGCGATCGCGTCGAAGGCGTTGCGCAGCAGGTTGAGCAGGACCTGGCGCAGGGCCTCGGCGTCGCCGCGGACGGCCGGGAGGTGCGGCGGGAGGGTGACGGTGACGCGGGCGCGGCTGTCCTCGGGGAGCAGGCGCAGGGTCGCGGCGACGACGTCGGCGAGCTGGACCGCGCCCATCTCGCCGGAGAACGGGCGCGAGTAGGTGAGGAACTGGGTGACGACGCGGTTGAGCCGCTCGACCTCCTCGACGATCACGCCGAGGAACTCTCTCGTGATCGGGTCGGCGCCCTGGAGGTTGGGCTCGACGACCTGGACGGCGCCCTTGATCGCGCCGAGCGGGTTGCGGATCTCGTGGGCGAGGCCGGCGGCCATCTGCCCGAGCGCGGCGAGCCGGTCGCGCTCCTTGCGCTCCTCGTAGACGGCCGAGTTCTCGATCATCACGGCGGCCTGGGCGACGACGCCCTCGAACAATTCGACCTCCTCGCGCGAGAACGGCTCGAGCAGGCGCTCGTCGTCGACGAACAGGACGCCGAGCAGGTCGAAGCGCGGGGGGCCGCCCTCGCCCCCGTCGGCGGTCGCGCGGCCGCGGATCGGCAGGGCGAGGCTGGCGCCGACCTCGGCGAGGGTGTCGAGGCATTCGTCGAGCTCGGCCCGCAGCTCGGCGCTGGCGCGCTCGCGCTGGCGCTGGAGGACGTCGCGCAGCAGCGAGCCGTGCTTGCGCATCCGCTCGAGCAGCGGGCGGCGGGTCGCGAGGTCCAGGGTGGAGGGCGGCGGGGCGCCGACGTGGCCGCGGACGCGCAGGGCGAGGCCCTGGCGGTCGAGCAGGAACAGCGAGGCGCGGGTCAGGCGGTCGGAGTCGCGGAGGGTGTCGGTGACGACGCGGACCATCTCGTCGGGGTCGATCACGTTGACGAGGCGGCGGCGCAGGCGGCCGAGCAGGGCGCGGAACACCGAGCGGTCGCGGAACAGCCAGCCCTCGAGGCGGCGGTCGAGCTCGGTCCGCAGCGGGTCGATCAGCACGAGCACGGCGAACGAGGCGAGGAGGGTGTTGAAGACCAGCAGCATCGGCTCGCCGGCGAAGGTCCACGGGACCCACAGGACCAGGGCGGCGTAGACGGCGGTGACGGTGACGACGAGTAGGGTCATGCTGGCGATCCGGCCGAGGATCTCCGGCAGGTCGAGCAGGCGCTCGCGCGTCAGCGTCTGGGCCATGAAGTACAGGTAGACGGCGGTGACGATCGGGCCGAGGACGGGGATCCCGGGGTGGCCGAGGGCGAGCGCGATAAGGCTCGCGTAGAACAGGTAGCGCAGGCGCGAGCTGGCGGCCGTGCCCCCGGCCGCCCGCGCGGCCCGCCACAGGCGCGTCACCGCGTAAAAAAGGCCGCCGACGACGTAGAACTGGATCGCGACGTCGACGACGACCCACCACGGCTCGTCGGCCAGCGGCGGCAGGACCAGCGCGACGACCTGGGCGACCAAAAGGACGCCCAGGAGCGGGCCCTGGAGGGGGTTGCTGCCCGGCGCCGGCCCGGCGGCCGGGAGCAGCCGGCTGAAGAAGCGATCCGCCATCACGGGCAGGAGGAGGCTCAGGGTGTCGGCGACCCATTGCGAGCGCGGCAGGCTCGGGAGGACGGCGAAGAACCGCGCGAGGTGGAACAGGCCGAGGCTGAGGCAGAAGGCGACGAACCGCTGGAATTGGTCGCGCGAGCGGTCGCGCAGGTACACGCTGATGCCGATCGCGGCGGCGACGGCGGCCGCGAGCAGGCTGCTCAGGCTGGCGTAGAGGTTGGTCGCGGACGACACGCGGGCGACAATGTAGCAGGACGCCGCGCGCCGCGCTGTTTGCGGCGTTTGCCGCGGTCTTGGCGGCGGGCGCCGCGCTGTGGCATCCTCGCCGGCATGGCAGCCACGCCCATCGACAACGACGCCCGCGCGCAGCAGCTCGCCCGGGCGATCGCCTCGGACATCCAGCTCTACAACAAGCAGAAGATCGAGGAGGCGCTGATCAACGACAACTTCTTCGAGGCGCTCGCCGAGGAGATCACCGAGGGCCGCGACCTGTTCCGCGGCCGCGTGACGCCCGAGCTGTTCCGCAAGAACTACTACGACCGCGCCATCGTCGACCGCGTGATCAAGCCGATGGCGAGCCTGAAGACGCACATCTGGTAAGTTCCGGGCGCCTGCTCCTCCACCTCGGCAAAGACGCGCTCGGTCAGCGCCTCGACCACGCCCTCGTGGCGGAGCTCGCCCGCCTCGGCCAGCCCTGCTCGCGCTCGCAGCTCGCCCGCGCCTTCGCGGCCGGCAAGGTGCGCGCGGCCGGCGGGGCGACCGTCAAGGCGTCCAAGCTGGTCGACGCGGAGCTCGACCTCGAGGTCGAGCTACTCGCGCCGGAGCCGCTGCACGCGGCGGTGCCCGAGGCGCTGCCGCTCGCGGTCGTGTTCGAGGACGAGCACCTGCTCGTGATCGACAAGCCGGCGGGGATGGTCGTCCACGCCGGGCCGGGGCACGCCAGCGGGACGCTGGTCAACGCGGTGCTGCACCACGTCGGGGCCGAGGACGCGGACGAGCTGCCGGTGCTGCCCGGCAACGACGCGACGCGGCCGGGGATCGTGCACCGGCTCGACCGCGACACCAGCGGGCTTTTGGTCGTCGCCAAGCACCTGCGCGCGCAGGCCGGGCTGGCCGAGCAGTTCCGCGGGCACACGCTGCGGCGGCGCTACGTCGGGGTCGTCCGCGGGGTCCCGGGCTTCGCGGAGAAGACGATCAAGACGCTGCACGGGCGCGACCCGGCCGACCGGCGGCGGTTCACCTGGGACGTCGATGAAGGAAGGATCGCAGTCACGCACGCGACCGTGCAGGCGCGGCTGCGCGGGGCGGCGGTGCTCGGGTTCCGGCTCGAGACCGGGCGGACGCACCAGATCCGGATGCACTGCAAGCTGCTCGGGCACCCGATCGTCGGCGACGCGCTGTACGGCGGGCTGGGCGGGCCGAGCGAGCTGCGCGAATTGGCGGCGGGGCTCGGGCGCCACGCGCTGCACGCGGTCGAGCTCGGGTTCACCCACCCGGTCACCGGGGAGACGCTCGCGTTTCACAGCCCGCTGCCGGCCGAGCTGGCCCGCCTGGTCGCGGCGCTCGGTCCCGAAGGTCCGGGCTGAAAGGACATGTCCGTTTGTTCGATCGATCGTCGCTCATCCCGCCCGCGCTCGTCCACGGCTTCACCGACCGGCTCGGCGGGGTCAGCGTCGGGCGGCACGCCACGCTCAACCTCGGGGCGCGCTGGGGCGACGACCCGGCGGCGGTCGCCGAGAACCTGCGGCGGGTCGCCGAGGCGGCGGGGTTCTTGCCCGGGGATCTGAAGAAGATCCGGCAGGTCCACGGGCGGGCGGTCTGGCGGGCGGCCGAGGCGCCGCCGGCGGCCGAGGGCGACGCGCTGTGGGCGCGCGCGGGCGACGGGCCGCTCGTCGTCGGGGTGCTGACGGCCGACTGCGTGCCGGTGCTGCTCGCCGACCGCGCCGGGACGGCGGTCGCGGCGATCCACAGCGGCTGGCGCGGGACGGTGCAGGACATCGTCGGTGCGACCGTCGCGGCGCTCGCGGCCGACGGCGTCGATCCGGCGGACCTCGTGGCGGCGATCGGGCCGTGCATCGAGGTCGCGGCGTTCGAGGTCGGCGAGGAGGTCGCCGGCGCGTTCGCGCCCGAGTTCGTGCGGCGCGACCTCGGGGCGCGGCCGCACGTCGATCTGGTCGCGGCGGTGCGCTCGCAACTGGTCGCGGCCGGGGTACCGGCGGAGCAGATCGACAGGGTCGGCGGCTGCACGTGGGCCGACCCGGAACGCTACTTCAGCTACAGGCGCGACGGCGCGGGCATCGGACAGATGCTCGCGTTCATCGGGTTCGGGCGCGCCTAGCCGCGGCGGCAGCGGTGCGCCCGGGGGGCGGCTACTCGGACTTGGCCTCGGCGGCGGGCGGGGCGTCGGCCTTCTTCTTGCCGTCGACCGTCAGGTTGCCGTAGGCGTCGGCCAGGGTCTCGCGCTTGGAGCCGAAGATGCCCTGGAAGGTGAACAGCATCATCCATGCGAACACCCCGGCGAAGAAGGTGACGACGATGACCTGGACAATGCCGCCGAAGTTCGTGATCGGCGGCTTGGAGGCTTCCAGTTCCCACTTGTTGTCGGCGATTTCAGAGGCGGACATGACGGCACTCCCAGCGCACGGGCGCGAGCAGGAACGAAGCTAGCACGAGGACGGTTTTGGGAACAAGCACGGGGACGCGGCCGGCGGGGCGGGCGCCGCGGGGGGACGGGCCAGGGCGCGGCCGGGCGGCCCGTGGGCTGCCGGCGCCGGGGGAGATCTCGCGCGCGGGCCGCTCGAAGGTGCGAGCTAGCGATAGGTCCCGCCGGCCGGGCCGGTCGGGATGAAGCGGGCGTCGCGACGGCTGACGACGTCGAGGCCGTAGGCGGGCAGCAGCTGGCCGGTCAGGGTCTGCAGCTCGACGGTGGCGCGCAGGTAGTCGATCTGGGCCGACAGCGCGTTGAACTGGGCCAGGGCGAGCTCGTCCTGGCGGAACAGCACGTCGTAGCTGGTCGAGCGGCCGACGCGGTAGCGGGCCTCCTCGGCGCGGAGGTTGGACTCGGCGAGGCGGACGGCCTCGGAGGTGATCGTCAGGCGGGCGCCGGCGGTCCGCATCGCGTTGACGGCGCGGATCACCGACATCGAGATCTGCTGCTGCGTCTTGCGCAGGTTGAGCTCGGCCTTGCGGATCTCGAGGATCACGCGCTCGTGGTTGGCCTTCGGCGCGCGGCCCTGGATGTCCCAGTTGAAGTTGAGCGAGCCGGTGACGGTGAAGTCGGCGAACGGGCCGGTGTTGAAGTTGTTGGCGGCCTCGTCGCTGCCGACGAAGAAGTTCTTGAAGGCCTGGGACCAGGTGCCGCGGAGGACCGGGTTGACCGAGGTCTGGTCGAAGCGGTCGATGCTGCGGCCCTGCGGGGTGAACTGCAGGCGGAAGTCGAGGATCGGCAGGCGCTGGTTGGCGGCGACGAGCTCGTCGATCCGGCGGCTGGCGATGCCGATCTCGAGCGAGCGGATCTGCGGGTGGGCCTGCAGGGCCTTCTTGATCTCGGCCTGGAGGTCGACCTCGCGCAGCGCGAGCGCCTGCGGGTCGGTCTTCGGCAGGACGCCGAGGACCTTGCGGTCGACGAACTCCTGGCCCATGAACTGGCGCAGGGTCAGGCTGCGGTCGAGCAGGGTGTTCTCGGCGAGCACGACCTCGTTCTCGCGGGCGACGAGCGACTGGAAGATCGTGTCGAGGTCGAGCTGCGACTTGCGGCCGGCGGCGACCTCGGCCTTGACCCGGCGGTACTGCTCCTGCGTCGTCGAGGCGCTGCGGCGCTTGTTCTGCAGGTCGCGCGAGGCGAACAGGACGTCCCAGTAGGCGAGGATGATGTCGTGCGCGGCCGTCTGGGCGATCTGCAGCTCGTTGGCCTCCATCTGGGTGCGCGCGAGGCGGGCGCGGTCGATGTCGGCGCGGTTGACCCGCACGCCGGCGTTGCGCAGCAGCGGGTGGGTCAGCGTCAGGCTCGGCGAGACGATGAAGCTGTTGAGCAGGCGGGTGCCGGCGGCCGCGTTGGCGATGTTGATCGGCTGGAGGGTCGAGGTGCGCGAGGCGTTGAAGGTCAGGTTGACGGTGCCGCCGGACTCGAGCTTGCGCTCGAAGCCGAGGTTGCCGGAGATGCTCTGCGAGCCGACGGCGAAGGCGAACGCCGAGCCGCGCTGCGGGGAGACCTGCTTGCTCGCCGACAGGCCGCCGAGCATGAACACGTCGTAGGCGCCGAGCGCCGCGGTGATCTGCTTCTCGGTGATCGCGATGTCGATCGCGTTGGTCCGCAGGTCGATGTTGGTGTCCAGCGCGGCCTTGAGGACCTCGCTGAGCTCGAGCTCCTCGGCGGCGAACGACAGCGGGTAGAGCTCGGCGGGGTCGGCCGGCGGGGGGACGTCGGCGGGGGCTGGCGGCTGTCCCGGAGGACTGGTGCCGGGCGGCGGCGGGGTCGGTGCCTCGCCGGCGCGCGGGCGGACCAGCGAGCCGCGCGGGGCGGTCGGGTCGGGCGGGCTCGGGGTCGTGCGCATCGGCGGGGCCGGGGTCGCCGTCGGCGAGGGGCCGAAGTTGACGCCGGGGGCGGGCCGCGGTTCGACGGTCGGCGGGGTCGCGCGCGGCTGGACGTCCGTCGGCATGCCGGTGGTCGGATCCAGCTGGCCCGGTGCGGGGGCGACGACCAGCGCGGCGAACAGCGTGGCGGTGAGGCTCAGCACGAAACCAGAGGGCTGATAGCGCTGCGGGCGGTCCGGGTCAAGCGCCGCGGAGGGGCCGCGGAGGGCCGTGCAGGGGGCGCTGCGGCCGGGCAGGTGCGCGCGGACGCGGGCGCGCGGGGCCGGCGGGGGGCCAGCGCAGGCGGTGCAGCGCCGCTGGTTTCGCGGGGCCGCGGCGGGTCGACGTGAGCCAGGTCCGGGCGGGTCTCGGCGATCTCAGGGGGCGACCTCGACGTTCAGCCACCACCAGTCGACGCCGAGGCGGCTGTCCCGGAGGACATAATAGAGGGTCGCGCGGCCGTCCGGAGGCAGCTCGTCGTCGTCGTCGGCGCCCTGCTCGAGGGTCCACTCGTTGTAGCTCTTGGGGTCGTCGCTGCCGCCGCTCAGCAGGGTGCCGAAGGTGCGGTACCACGAGCCGTCGAGGCGCTCGCTCTGGATCTCGGTGCCGGCCTGGCCGCTGCCGTCGTTGATCGCGACCGGGTAGGTCTGCAGGTCGGCCTCGGGGGTCTCGGTGTCGATCCGCAGGGTCTCGCCGGGGGCGACGGTGATCGTCGCGCCGCGCGGCTGCTCGCCGAGGTCGGTCAGGCTGCCGTCCGCGGCGACGCGGGAGACGCGGAAGCTGACGATCCGCGGGTTGCGGTCGCCGTCGGGGATGTCCTCGGGGGCAGGTGCCTGGCCGAGCTCGGGCGGCAGCGCGATGCCGAACGTGTCGGCGAGCGCGAGCAGGCGCTCGAGCGGGCCGAGCGAGACGCGCGAGACCGCGTAGATGCAGGCGTTCGGCAGGTCGTCGGCGGCGCCGAGCAGCGCGTCGGCGCAGGTGCGCGTGTCCGGCGAGCCGGGGGCCCGGCTGATCATCGTGATCTCGAGGTCGCCGCCGATCAGCAGGTTCGCGCTGAACGGGACGACGAGGTCCTGGCTGCCGTCGTCGCTGCCGTCGTCCGGCAGGCGGCACGGGCTCGGGCTGTCCGGCAGCTCCATCGCCATCGGGTCGAGGTCGAGGAAGCTCGGGACCGGGCACTCGGGCAGGGCGTCGAGGTCGAGCGGGAGGGCGTCCTTGATGCAGGCGAACACGCCCTGCGCCGGGCCGAGGTTGCACGCGATCCAGATCGGGTCGAAGTCGGGGCCGGCGAGGTCGAGCGGGCCGGTCGGCGTGACCATGAACGGGGTCACCCGCACCTCCTCGAACGGCAGGGCCTGGCAGCGGACGCCGACGTCGGCCGGGTCTTCGGGCAAGAGCGGGGTGACGACCTCGGTGCGCAGGGCGAGCACCCGCGGCTCGGCGATCCGCCCGGAGGACGGCAGGTCGGGCGCGCAGGCGAGGCCGAGACATGTCCCGAGGGACAGGAGCAGGGCGAGCGCGCGGCGATCTCGCGGGCGGGGCACGGCGCGCCGAGGATAGCGCCGATCCGGGGGCGGGGGCAATCGCGCCCGCGCGGGTGCGCGCGTGCGGGCGCGCGAGGGGGCCGCGGCGCGTCGAGCGGGCCGACGAGAGGCGAGGCGAGCGGTGGTCGCCGGGTCGAGCGGGCCGACAGGTTCGCGCGGCGAGGGGGCGTGGCGCTCGAGCGGTCAGTCGCCGAGCTGGAACTCGTACTCGTAGCGCAGCTCGAAGTCGGCGGGCTGGCCGTTGGTGGCGATCGCGGGGCGGAACTTGGCCTTGCGCAGGGCCTTGGCGGCGATCTTGCCGCAGCCGTGGCCGATGTCGCGGGCGATCTTGACGTCCTTGACGCTGCCGTCGCGGCGGACCTGGACATTGAGGATCACGACGCCCTCGATGCCGAGCTCCTGTACCGCGGGACATTGCTCCTGGGGCACGTTGACGACGGCGGGCAGCTCGCGGATGTAGAGCTCGCCGCGCGGCTCCCAGGCGGGGGCGTCGGGGCCGCCGACCTCGCTGCCGGGCGGGCGCGAGCCGGTGCCCTTGGAGTCGGGCTTGCCGGTGCCGCCGGGGACGCCGCCGGGCTCGCCGATCTGAATCTTGACGCCGCTGGTGCCGGACTGGGTGGTCTGGCTGAGGTCCATGCGCAAGGGCGGCGGCGGCTCGTCGGCGACCGGCTGATCGGCGACCGGCGCCGGCTTGACCTTGGTGCGCACCTTCGGCGGCGGCTCGGTCTTGCGGACCTCGGGGATCGGCTCGGGCTCGGGCGGCTTCTCGGGCTCGGGCTCGGGCTCGGGCGGCTTCTCGGGCTCGGGCTCGGGCTCGGGCTCGGGCTCGGGCGGGAGCTCGAACTCGATGATGTCGACCTCGGGCTCGGGCTCGTCCTCGGGCTCGGTGGCGAAGTAGGACAGCAGGACGGCGACGACGGCGTGGACCGCCACGGAGCCGAAGGCGCCGGCGCTCGAACGGGAGTATGAGCTACCGCCTGAGAGCATGACCGGGATGAACTACGTTCCGGCGCCGGTCTTGGCCTTGGGCTTCTCCGTGGCGATCGCGTACTTCTTGACGCCCGCCTCGCGCAGGAGGTCCATGATGTGGACCATCGAGCGGACCTGCGCTTCCTCGTCGCACTGGATGATGCCCTGGAGGTCGCGGCTCTCGGCGAGCTTGCGCGTGATCGCGTCCTTGATCTCGGCGTCGCTGGCGACGGGCTTCTTGTCGACCGCGATCGCGCCGTCCTTGCCGCAGCTGAGCAGGATGTGGTGCTGCTTGGGCTCGAGCTTCTGGCCGGTCTGGGCGTCCGGCTTGTCGACGGCGACGGCCTCGGTCTCCTGGATCTTCGTCGTCGTGACCATGAAGATGATCAGCAGCACGAGCATGACGTCGACCAGCGGGGTGACGTTGATGCTGGTGATGCCCTCGTCGTCGTCGAGATTGGTGTCGGCGGCCACGGCGTCGGCTCCCTCGGGGAAAGCGGTGTCGGCCTAGTGGCCGCGGGTCTTGTCGCCGCTGTCGAACAGCGAGAGGACCATGTTGGTCAGCGCGTCGGCCTCGCCGAGCAGCGCCTTCACGCGGCGCTGGAAGTAGTTGTAGGCGATGACGGCCGGGATCGCGACGAGGAGGCCGACGGCGGTGGCGACCAGCGCCTCGTAGATGCCGGCCATGACGGCGTTGGAGTACTCGGCGCTGCCGACGACGCCGGAGCGCTCGATCGCCCGGAAGGTCTCGATGATGCCGAGGACGGTCCCGAGGAGGCCGATGAACGGGGCGTTCGAGCCGACGGTGCCGAGGAAGTTGAGGTTGCGCTCGAGGCGGAGCTTCTCGCCGGGGCGCAGGGCGGCCATGATCGCGGCCATCGAGCCGGAGCCGCGGCCGCTGGTGTCGAGCATCTGCGCGGCGATCCGGGCGCCCGGGGCGGGGCTGTTCTTGAGGATCTCCTGCGCCTTGGCGACGTCGCGGTCGCCGAGGGCGGCGTGCAGCGAGCGCACCAGCGCGGCGTCGCGGCCCTGGACGCCGGAGTAGAAGATCAGGCGCTCGATCATCACGGCCACGCTCACGACGCTCAGCCCGACGAGGATCCACAGGATCCACTCGGAGCCGACGGCCGAGAGCTCGAGGAATTTGTCCGAGAGCTTCATTGGTGGGCCCGCGAAACGTAGCCGAGCCCGCGCAAATCGGCCAGTGCTCGCGGGCGACGCCGGCGCGCCGGGCTCCGCTTCAGGCGGGGTGTTGAAGTTCGCGCAGGAGCGTCGTGGCGTAGCTCCCGGCCGGGAGCTCGAAGGACAGGGAGATCCCCGGGGACAGCGGCTGTTCGCGGTCGTCGGTCGCGGCCGGGGCGGCGGCGAGGTCGACCTCGAAGACGGGCAGTTGGAGGACGCGGCGCGTGCCCTCGAGGGTGTGACCTAAGGCTTGCAGGGCGGCCGGGTCGATCTCCGCACGGGCGAGGATCTCGGCCTCGAGCGCGCCGGCGGGGGTGTCCGGGCCGGGCGCGCGCATCTTGGAGCCGTACATCGGGCCCGTGACGCCGAGTTCTCCGGCGTCGAGCCGGGCCTTGTCCGTCGCGGGGTCGGTGCACTCGAACAGGCCGCCGGTCGCGGTCTTCTTGAGGATGTCGCCGAGCAGGACGGCGCGCATCTGCCCGCGGGCGCGCCGCTCGAGCAGGTAGAGGTTGAACAGCGCGGACTGGCCGGCGCTGAGGAGGAAGTCGGCGCGGCCGCGCCGGCGCGCGCGCTGGAGGGCCGCGAGGCCGCGGACGAGGTTGTCGCCGCCGTCGCCGAGGCGCTGGCTGCCGTAGAGGTTGTCGAGGCCGCCCTGCTCGGCGAGGCGGGCGAGCTTGGCGCGGACGCGGGCGAGGGCCTCGTCGACGGGGACGGCGAGGTCGCGGACGACGAGCGTGAAGCGGTTGCCGCGCAGGTGGCCGCGGCGCAGCTTGTTGCCGTGCGGATGGGCTGGCCCCAGGGACATGTCCCGATGGCTGAACGCGGCGAGCCGCGGCGCGGCGGCGGCGGGCAGGCTGACCCACTGGGTGGTGACGGCGTCCTTGTCCTTGAGGCCGGCGAGGCCGAGCTCGGGGCGGGGGACGCCTGTCTGACGGGACAGCTCGAGCAGCGCGTCCTCGGTGGTGACGCCGCGCTTGGTCAGCTGGACGAGCAGGTGGGCGCCGGGGCGGCCGTCGGGGCCGTAGGCGGGGACCTCGTCGACGCGGAAGTCCTCGGGGCGGCGGCGGACGGCGCCGCCGATGCCGGGGAGGCCTGCGGTCTGGAGCGGGGGGTCGACGAGGCGGGCGAGGTCGTCGGGCTGGAGGCTCATGTCGGCTGCGCGAGCGCGGGGACGGCGGCGCTGGGCTTCTCGAGCTCCTTGCGCTTGGCGTCCTCGACGTCCCGGTCCTTGGGGCGCGGGGGGCTGACGGGCCGCGGCGGGCTGCGGTCGGGGCGCTTGCGCGTCGGGTCGACCGGGCCGTACGTGTCGCGGATGTACTTGAGGTAGATCTTGGCCTGCTTGCCGTGGTGGTGCTTCGGGTGCTGGGCCTGCAGCTCGGAGAAGGTCGTGCGCGACAGCTCGATCTCGTCCATCTTGAGGTAGGTCAGCGCGAGCAGGAACAGCACCTCGGCGTCGAGGCCGATCCCGGCAAACGTCTTGTGCGCCGACTCGAGGCGGCCGATCGCGGCCTCGGGGTGGTCGCGGTCGAGGTAGAACTTGGCGACGTAGAGCTCGTGCTCGAGCAGGCGGCGGCGGATGTCGTCCTGCAGCTTGAGCGCGTAGCCGTGCATCGGGCTGTTCGGGTAGTGGTCGAAGAAGTAGGCCAGCTCGATGAGCGCGTCCTGCAGCTGGTCCTGGTCGCGCTGGTAGTGCGGCGGCATCAGCACGAAGCCCTCGGGGGCGTTCATGTAGGCCGAGACCGCGGCCATGTACGCGCACCAGCCGTTTTGCACGTGCTTGTGCGTCGGGTGCAGCTTGTAGAACTGCTTGAACTGGTCCTGCGCGGTCGCGTAGTTGCCCTGCGCGAACTCGGCGCGGGCGATCAGCAGCTCGGCCTCGACGGCGTAGCGGCTGAACGGGAAGCGGATCCGCACGAAGTCGGCGTACTGGACCGCTTCCTCGTAGTCCTTGTCGCCGAACTCGCCGACGGCGAGCTCGTAGTTCTCGCGCGCGGTCTGGCCGTAGTCCGTGCTGAGGTTCGGACCCGATTTGCAGGCCGCGAGGCAGAGCCCCAGGGCCAGCGCCGCGCTGCGCACACGCCTCATGCCGGGGCGCGAAGCTAGCCGCCGCGGGGCCGGCTGTCAAAGGCGAACGGTCGGACCGGGGCCGGACGGCGGCGAAATTCGCGGCCGCGGGGCCGTTTCGGGTACCCTGCGGGCCGGATGGAGGTCCGTCATCTCGGCCGCTGGGCGGCGCAAGCGCTGGTCGCGGGGTCGATGCTCGGGATCGGGATTTTTATTGCGCCGCCGGTGGTCGCGAGCCACGTCACGAGCCCGCTGTGGTTCTTGCTCCTGTGGCTCGCGGGCGGGCTCGCGGCGCTGTGCGGGGCGCTGTGCGTCGCGGAGCTCGGGGCGATGATGCCGCGCGCGGGCGGCGAGTACCCGTACCTGCGCGCGGCCTACGGGCCGGGGATCGCGTTCGCGACCGGGTGGCTGCAGCTGCTGGCGACGTTCCCCGGGTCGCTCGCGGCGATGGCCGTCGGGACGGCGACGTTCCAGCTGCCGGCGCTGCTCGGGCCCGGGTTCGCGGCGCCGGTCGAGCTCGGGCCGGTGACGCTCGCGGGGCCGACGGTGTGGGCGATCGTGATCGTCGCCCTGCTGACGGCGCTCAACCACGTCGGCATCGTCGTGTCGGGGCGCGTGCAGCTGGTGCTGACGACGGTGCCGCTGGCGACGCTCTTGCTGGTCAGCCTGTTCGTCGTCGGCGACGTCGGGACGGTGAGCGTGTCCGGCGAGTCGCTCCGCCTCGGGCTGTCGCCCGCGCCGTCGGCGCGGGACCTCGCGCAGGCGTACCTGCCGATCTACTTCGCGTACTCGGGGTGGAACGCGGCGATCTACATCGGCGGCGAGATCGCCGACCCGGGCACGAACCTGCCGCGCGCGGTCGTCGGCGGGACGCTGACGGTGCTCGTGCTGTACGTCGTGCTGTGCGCGGGCTTCCTGGCGGTGTTCGACGTCGGCGCGCTCGCCGGGGTCGGCGAGGTGGGCACGGCGGCCGCGGGGGCGCTGTTCGGCCAGGCGGGCGTCGTCGTGGTGACGCTGATGATCTTGCTGGCGATGCTCGGGTCGCTCAACGGCAGCATCATGACCGGGTCGCGGATCGCGTACGCGATGGCCGAGCAGGGCCACTGTCCGCCGGCCGCCGGGCGGCTGCACGTCCGGTTCGGCACGCCGGTGGTCGCGCTGTGGCTGCAGGCGGGGCTGGCGACGCTGCTGATCTTCACCCGCGGGTTCGAGCAGCTGATGGAGTACGCGTCGGCGGCGATGCTGATCTCGGGGTCGCTGGCGGTGGCGACGATCGCGGTGCTGCGGCGCAAGCAGCCGGCCATGCCGCGGCCGTACCGGCTCGGCTTTTATCCGTGGGCGCCGGTGATCTACGTCGGGTCGAGCCTGTTCGTGCTGGTCTCGCTGGCGAGCGCGGGCGACGTGTCGGTGCTGCTGGCGGCCGGGTGGTTCGCGCTGGCGCTGGGGTTCCACGCCCTCGTCGTCGCGCCCAGGCTGCGCTAGAGTCTCGCCGGCATGAACCGGCCCTTCACGCTCGTGACGTGGAACATCAACGGGATCCGCGCGCGCCTCGACGACGTGCTCACCTACCTGTCCGAGCGGTCGCCCGACGTCGCCTGCCTGCAGGAGATCAAGTGCGAGGACAAGGTGTTCCCCCGGGTGCCGTTCATGGAGCTCGGGTACGACGTCCAGGTCCACGGCGCGAAGGGGTACGCCGGGGTGGCGACGCTGTCGAAGGTCGCGCCGACCGAGGTGATCCGGGGTTTTCGCGAGGGGGAGCCCGACGCGCACTCGCGGATCCTCGACACGGTGATCGACGGGACGCGGATCTACAACCTCTACGTCCCCAACGGGACGGCGCTCGGCACGGACGCTTTCACGTACAAGTTGAAGTGGCTGGCGCGGCTGCGCGCGGAGCTCGACGCCCACAGCTCGCCGCAGAGCCCGGTGATCCTGTGCGGCGACTTCAACGTGGCGCCCGACGAGCGTGATGTCGTCGACCCGAAGGCGCTCGAGGGCTGCACCCACTTCTCGCCGGCCGAGCACGCGGCGCTGGGCGAGCTGCTGGGCTTCGGGCTGCAGGACTGCTTCCGCAAGCACGACGCGCGGCCGGGCCAGTTCACCTGGTGGGACTACCGCCGTGGCGACTTCGAGAAGAACCGCGGGATGCGGATCGACCACGTGTACGCGACGGCGCCGCTGTACGCCCGCTCGGAGTCGGTACAGCACGACACGACGCCGCGGACCTGGGACCAGCCGTCGGACCACATCCCGGTGGTCGCGCGGTTCCGCTAGGCGCGCGGGCGACCCGAGAGAAACCCCGCGTGGCGCTCCGGGCGGCCGGGCGTGCCTGGACGCGGGGTTTTTCTTGAAGATGTCGGCATGACTTCACGGCTTGGGGCGAAGGGGCTTCTCTGGGGTGCGATCGGGCTGGTCGCTTGCAACGATCCGTCGGGGCGCGAGAGCGACTCGGCGAGCGCGAGCGTCGGGCCGGCGACGGCGAGCTCTGGCTCGACGACGACGCCGACGACGAGCGTGGGCTCGGACAGCGCGACGGACTCGGCGACGGTCGGCGGGAGCGACTCGAACGGCGTGACGTCGACGACGACCGGCGCGAGCGCGACGGGCTCGACGGGCGAGCCGTCGACCGGCTCGGGCGTCAGCGCGACGACCGGCAGCGGGACGACGACGGGGAGCGGGACGACCGGGAGCGGGACGACCGGGATGCCCGAGCCGTGCGAGCCGGGCGACGGCATGGGCATGGGCATGGCCCAGAAGAGCTACATCTTCATCCCGAGCCAGGACCTCGACGACGTCGCCAAGGTCAACACGCAGACGATGGTGCTCGAGGCGCGCTACAAGATCGGTCCAGGAGGCGAGAGCGCCTCGCGGACGGCGGTCAGCGCCGATGGCCGCTACATCGTCGTCAACAACCGCCAGACCGGCCGGTCGACGATGCTCGCGGCGAACGTCGAGGACTGCGTCGACAAGAACGGCAACGGGATGATCGACACGTCGCAGAACGCGAACGACGTCAGGCCGTGGGGCCAGGACGAGTGCATCCTGTGGCACATCCAGTGGCCGTACGGCGGCCAGTGGCACCAGGGCCCGCGCGGCGTCACCTGGACGCCCGGGGTGTGGAGCTACGAGGAGTGCAAGTACGTCGACCCGAAGGTGTGGATCGGGTACATGTCCCAGGACGGGACCACGGTCCACCTCGCGCGCGTCGCGGTCGACGGCACGGTCGAGGAGACGATCCTCGTGCCCGGCTGGAACGGCAGCGGGTTCGCGCCCTACGGCGCCGCGCTCGACCCGCAGTTCCGCCCGTGGTTCTCGAGCCTCGGCGGCGAGTTCGTGCGCGTCAACACCGACCAGAACCCGATCACGGTCGACCGCTACCAGCCGCCGGGCAACGTCGCGTCGTACGGCTTCACCGTCGACGCCGACGGCAACCCGTGGTTCGGCGGCTGCGGCGGGCCGGTGACGGTCTACGACACGGTGACGCAGCAGTACACGTCGATCCCGGGGACCGGCGCGTGCCACCGCGGGGTCACGGCCGACGAGAACTTCGTGTGGGTGGCGTCGAACGGGCCGTGCGGGCTGGTCCAGATCGACCGCAAGAACCGGACGCTGGTCGCGCAGCACGTGCCCAACCCGTGCTCGACGGCGATCGGGCTCAGCGTCGACATCGAGAAGTTCGTGTGGCTGGTCGACCAGGAGGGCTGGGCCTGGAAGATCGACCCCAACAACGTGCCGGCGATGACCCAGGTGTCGGTGCCCGGCAGCCACTACGTCTACTCGGACATGACCGGCGGGCAGCTGCTGAGCATCCTGCCGCAGTGACGACGACACCGGCGGCGGGAGACCCGTCGCCGGTGTGCGCAGGGGGCGCCTCGCGGAGCGCGCGGCGCCGAGCGGGTGTTCAGGCGGTCACTTCATCTCGCCGCGGGCGAAGATCGAGGCGACGTAGGTGAGCACGTCGGTGGCGCTGATCTCGTCGTAGCCGTAGTTGCGGATCAGGCGCTGCTTGACGACGTCGATCTTCTCCTGGGCCTCGCGGTCGACGACCTGGGAGACGAGGCTGGTCAGCTTGATGCTGTCCTTCTGGTCCTCGAACAGCTTGAGCTCGAGCGCCTTGTAGAGCCGCTCGTTGGTGCGGTAGTCGAACTGCTTGCCCTCGATCGCCAGCGCGCCGATGTAGTTCATGATCTCGCGGCGGAAGTCGTCCTTGCGGCTCTCGGGGATGTCGATCTTGGTCTCGATCGAGCGCATCAGCCGCTCGTCGGGCTCCTCGTCCTGGCCGGTGTACGGGTTCTTGACCTTCTCGCGCTGGGTGTAGGCCTTGACGTTGTCGATGTAGTTGCCGCACAGCCGCGCGATCGCGTCGGCGTCGGCGCTGATCGCCCGCTGGACCTCGTTCTTGACGATGTCCTCGTACTCCTGCTTGACCACCGCCAGCAGCTCCGTGTAGCGCTTGCGCTGGTCCTCGGAGTTGATGAGGCTGTGGCTGCGCAGGCCGCTCTCGAGCTCGTTGAGGACCATGAACGGGTTGATGCTCATCTGGCCGCGCTCGCTGACCAGGCAGTTGGCGATCTTGTCCTGGATGTAGCGCGGGCTGATGCCCTCCATGCCCTCGCGGTTGGCCTCCTTGCGCAGCTCCTTGACGCTGTCCTGGGTGAACCCGGGCAGGGTCTTGCCGTCGAACAGCTTGAGCTTCTGGAGCAGCGTCAGCTGGTGCTTCTTCGGGTCCTCGAGGCGGGTCAAGATCGCCCACATCGCGGCCATCTCGAGCGTGTGCGGGGCGATGAAGCGGCCGCGGACCTTCCTCGGGTTGTAGTCCTTGGCGTAGATCTTGATCTCCTCGCTCAGCTTGGTGATGTAGGGGATGTCGATCTTGACGGTGCGGTCGCGCAGCGCCTCCATGAACTTGTTCTCGAGCAGGCGGTTGTACTCGGCCTCGTTGGTGTGGCCGATGATCACCTCGTCGATGTCGGTCTGCGCGAACTTCTTCGGCTTGACCTTCTGCTCCTGGGTCGCGCCGAGCAGGTCGTAGAGGAAGGCGACGTCGAGCTTGAGGATCTCGACGAACTCGATGACGCCGCGGTTGGCGACGTTGAACTCGCCGTCGAAGTTGAAGGCGCGCGGGTCGGTGTCGCTGCCGTACTCGGCGATCCGGCGGTAGTTGATGTCGCCGGTCAGCTCGGTCGAGTCCTGGTTCTTCTCGTCCTTGGGCTGGAAGGTGCCGATGCCGATGCGGTCCTCCTCGGACAAGAGGAGGCGCTTGACGCGGACGTGGCGGACGACCTTGGCCCAGTCGCCCTTGTAGTGGAGCATCAGCTCGCGGAAGATGAAGCGGCAGGCGGGGTTGAGGTTGCCGCGGATGTGCGGGCGGAAGCCGTCGCGCTCGAGGCCGAGCGAGGTGATCGCCTGCTCGCGCACGTCTGCGGGGATCAGCTTGAGCGGCTCCTCGTTCATCGGCGAGGAGAACACCTCCTGCCCGGCCGTCAGGTAGCGCAGGCCCTCGGGGAGCACCCACTCGTAGGTGTAGAGCGCGCCCTCGGGCGCGCGGGAGTACTCCTCGAGGCCCTTCTTGAGCAGGCGGGCGATCGTGCTCTTCGAGGAGCCGACCGGGCCGTGCAGCAGGATGATGCGGCGCTCGGGGCCGTAGCGGAGCGCGGCGGCCTTGATCACGCTGACGAGCCGCATCAGCGGGATGTCGAGGCCGAAGATCGCGTCGCGGCCCTCGTGGGCCTCGTCCTGGAAGAAGCGGTAGCGGGTGATCTTCTTCTTGCTGTCGACGTACTCCTCGGTGCCGTGCGACAGGACCATGTCGTACAGCCGCTCGTACGCGGTGCGGGCGACCCGCGGGTTGCGGCGCACGAGCTCGAGGTACTCCTCGAAGGTGCCGCTCCAGTGCAGGTCCTCGTAGCGTTTTTGATCCTGAAGTGCAGCGACGCGGTCGACGAGAGACACGGATGACATCGTGGCATCGATGGTACACTAGGGTCGGCGGACCGGCCACCGCGGACGGTTTTGCACACGGCGCCGGACGTGGCCTTCGCGAGCGGCGCGAGCAGCGGAGTTTCGCGTGATCGCTGCCCGGCCGCCGCCGACCCTCGCATCCGCCGCTCCCCTCGCATACTCTGGTTGTCCATGATTTCGCGCATCGAGCAGGACCACAGTCGCTTCCGAGAGATCATCCGCGGCAAAATTCGGCAGAACTTGCGCAAATACATCTCTCGCGGCGACCTGATCGCGCCGAAGGGGCAGGGGACGGTAGCGATCCCGATGCCGCAGATCAACATCCCGCGGTTCATCCACGGCGACAACAGCGGCCAGGGCGTCGGGCAGGGCGACGGCGACCCCGGCGATCCGGTCGGCGGCAGCGCCAAGGACGGTCAGGGCGGCGCGGGCAAGGCCGGCGAGAACGAGGGCAACAAGGCGCTCGAGGTCGAGGTCACGCTCGAGGAGCTGGCGCAGATCATGGGCGAGGAGCTCGGGCTGCCGAACATCCAGCCGAAGGGGACGCACTCGCTCGAGACGCGCAAGGACCGCTACGTCGGGCTGAGGAACACCGGACCCGAGAGCCTGCGCAACTTCAAGGCGACGTACAAGCGGGCGCTGCGCCGGCAGGTGGCGATGGGCAGCTACGACCCGTCGCACCCGGTGATCGTGCCGATCCGCGAGGACCGCCGCTACCGCTCGTGGCGCACCGATCCCCGGCCGCAGACGAACGCGGTGATCATCTACATGATGGATGTGTCCGGTTCGATGGGCGACGAGCAGAAGGAGATCGTCCGCATCGAGTCGTTCTGGATCGACACCTGGCTCAAGAGCCAGTACAAGGGGCTCGAGTCGCGGTACATCATCCATGACGCGACCGCCCGCCTGGTCGAGCGCGAGGTGTTCTTCCGCACGCGCGAGTCCGGCGGCACGATGATCAGCTCGGCGTACAAGCTGTGCAGCGAGCTGATCGACGCCGAGTTCAACCCGGAGCAGTGGAACATCTACGCGTTCCACTTCTCCGACGGCGACAACTGGTCGGTCGACGACACGGCGACGTGCATCCAGCTGGTCAAGAACCAGCTCCTGCCGCGGCTCAACCAGTTCGGCTACGGCCAGGTCGAGTCGCCGTACGGCTCGGGGCAGTTCATCAAGGACCTGCGCGCGGCGTTCGCCAAGAACAAGGCGCTCGTGACGTCCGAGATCAAGAGCAAGGACGACATCATGGACTCGATCCGCGAGTTTCTGAAGGGAGGCCGCTAGTCATGGCTCCGCTGCCGCCGCCGCTCGCCGCCCTGCAGGACGAGATCAAGGGCTACGCCGACGAGTTCGGGCTCGACACCTTCCCGGTCGTGTTCGAGACGGTCGACTACCGCCACATGTGCGAGATCGCCGCCTACGGCGGCTTTCCGGTCCGCTACCCCCACTGGCGCTTCGGCATGGAGTACGACCACATGCTCAAGAGCCACACGTACGGGCTGTCGAAGATCTACGAGCTGGTGATCAACACCAACCCCTGCTACGCGTACCTGCTCGAGGGCAACAGCCTCGTCGACCAGAAGCTCGTGATGGCCCACGTCTACGGCCACTGCGACTTCTTCAAGAACAACTACTTCTTCTCGCACACCGACCGGCGGATGATCGACGGGATGGCGAACAACGCCGCCCGCGTGCGCCGGTACATGGACCGCCACGGCGTGTCGGCGGTCGAGACCTTCATCGACGTGTGCCTGTCGGTCGACAACCTGATCGACCCGTGGCTGCCGTTCCGCCGCAAGGAGCAGCGGCGCGCGGCCGAGGCCGACGCGGGCGAGGCCGACAAGCCCGACCCGGGGCGGCTGCACAACACGCGCAGCTACCTCGAGGGCTACATCAACCCGCCGGAGTACATCGCCGCGCAGAAGGCCAAGAAGAAGCAGCAGGAGGAGGCGCAGAAGCGCAAGAACCCGCCGCACCCCGAGCGCGACGTCCTCGGCTTCTTGATGCAGCACGCGCCGCTCGAGGCGTGGGAGGCCGACGTGCTCGGCATCATGCGCGAGGAGGCCTACTACTTCCTGCCGCAGATGCAGACGAAGATCATGAACGAGGGCTGGGCCACCTACTGGCACTCGAAGATCATGACGACGCGCGCGCTGAGGTGCGACGAGGTGATCGACTACGCCGACGCGGCGAGCGCGGTCACGGCGATGGGGCCGGGGCAGCTGAACCCGTACAAGCTCGGCGTCGAGCTGTACCGCCACATCGAGGACCGGTGGAACCGCGGCCGCTTCGGCAAGGAGTGGGACGAGTGCAGCTCGCTCGCCGAGAAGGCGGGCTGGGACAAGAAGCTCGGGCTCGGCAAGCAGAAGCTGTTCGAGGTCCGGCGGATGCACAACGACGTCACCTTCCTCGACGAGTTCTTCACCGAGGACTTCTGCCGCGAGCAGAAGTTCTTCACCTACAAGGAGAACCGTCGGACCGGCCGGCTCGAGATCGAGGGTCGCGAGTTCGCGAAGATCAAGCAGCAGATGCTCCAGCAGCTGTCGAACTTCGGCCAGCCGTTCATCTACGTCGTCGACGCCAACTACCTCAACCGCACCGAGCTGCTGCTCGGGCACCGGCACGAGGGCGTCGACCTCAAGATGGACTACGCGCGCGACACGTTGCGGCACGTCGAGAAGATCTGGCGGCGGCCGGTGTCGATCTTGACGGTCGTCGACGACAAGCCGAAGCGGATCCGCTTCGACGGCTCGGAGATCTCCATGTCGGACGAGCCCGCCGCGTTCCGCGTGTAGCGGGGCCCGCGGCGGGGCGCCGGGCGGCTGCGGGAGCCGTCGGTTTCCTCACGCGCCGCTCGCGCAGCCCTGCGGGCCGGGGTCCTGGGGGCCTCACCCGGAGGGCGGGTCGCGAAGGGAAACCTCTCGCCGGGGGCTTGCACGTGGTATCGTCCAGGTTGTGCGTTTGATCGCGTGGGCATCCACCGACGTAGGCCGCGTTCGCATGGCGAACGAGGACAGCTTCCTCGTCGACAGCTCGCTCGGGCTCTACCTCGTCGCGGACGGCATGGGTGGCCACGCCGGCGGAGCGCACGCCAGTGCCATGTGCGCCGACGTCGTCAACAAGGTCGTGCGACGCGGCATGGCCCGGCTGCACGGCATGCCGCAGCAGGCGTGGAGCGAGGCGATCGCCGAGATCCTGCAGGCGAGCGCCAGCGAGGCGAGCGCCCGGATCTACGACCAGGCGCAGCAGGACCGCTCGCTGCACGGGATGGGCACGACGCTGACGGGGATCCTGTTCCACGGCGACCGCGGCTACATCGTCCACGTCGGCGACAGCCGCGCGTACCTGCTGCGCTCGGCGATGGCTCGCCAGCTGACGACCGACCACTCCTGGCTCAACGAGCAGGTCCAGGCCGGGCTGATCACCGAGGAGGAGGCGCAGGACTCCGACCTCAAGCACATCATCACCCGCTCCGTCGGGTTCGAGCGGCTGGTCGAGGCCGACATCGTGCCGGTCAACGTCAGCCTCGGCGACGTGTTCCTGCTGTGCTCGGACGGGTTCGCCAACTACATCTCGCTCGAGGAGCTCGCCGCGCTCGCGCGCGACAACCTCTACTCGGACCTGCCGCAGATCTGCACCGAGCTCGCGCTCGAGCGCGGCGGCGACGACAACATCACCGTCGTCGTCGTGCTCGCCTGCAACGACCACGACGAGCGCCACGCCGTCCGCCAGCTGAGCCGCACGGCGACCGACACGCTGCCGTCGCTGCCGTGAACCGCCCGCCGTGGGCGGCGCCGCGCTTCCCAGCGCCCGGGTCCCGTGTTAAAAGGTCGCCCGGGAGAGGAGCGGCCGAGGGGGACAAGGCGTTCGCGGCGTGACTCGATCACGTCGAGGAAAGTCCGGGCTCCGCAGGGCAGGGTGCTGGCGCAGGCCAGTCGGGGCGACCCGAAGGAAAGTGCCACAGAAAACAAACCGCCCGCGTTCGCGCGGGTAAGGGTGAAAAGGTGCGGTAAGAGCGCACCGGGGACCTGGCGACAGGGACCGCACGGTAAACCCCACCCGGAGCAAGGCCAAACAGGGGCGCGGCGGTGGTCCGCGAGGGCCATCGCCAGGGGCTGCCCGTCCCGCCCCGGGTAGTGCCGCGTAGAAGAATGACCGCCACCTGGGGGAGGCGACGAACCCAGGGACAGAACCCGGCTTACGACCCCGCTCGTCCGCTCCTCTCCCGCTTTTTTTCGGGCTGTCCGCGGGGACAGGCCGGCGTCAGCGCTCGAGCGCGGCGTACAGCGCGTCGTAGCGGCGGGCCATCGTCGTCGGCGAGAAGGCGCGGGCGGCGAGCGCGGCGGCGGCCTCGGACCAGGCGGCGAGCGTCGCGGGGGCGCAGGCGGCCGCGACGGCGCGGGCGAAGCTCTCCGGCGCGGCCGGCACGAGCGGACCGGGGAGCAGGCCGGCGGCCTTGCCGATCGCGGCAAGCTCGGCGGCCGGCATCGCCTCGACGACCGCGGCCGGCACCCCGCGCGCGAGGCCCTCGAGCAGGACGAGCGGCAGGTCGACCTTGCGGCGGGTGTGCGTGGCGGCGAACACCTGAAGGGCGCTGCGGCGGAGTAAGGCGTCCATGTCGGCGACCTCGGCGAGCAGATCGACCCGGCCGGCCGCGAGCTCGCCGGCGAGGTCGCGGCGGAGATCGTCGCGGGCGGCGGCGTCGTGCTCGGCCTTGGGGCGGCAGGCGATCGTCAGGGTCCAGCCGCCCGGGAGGGCGCGGGCGAGGGCGACGAGGCGGGCCGAGATCTCGCGGTCGAGGTCGCCGGCGTAGAGGAGCGCGCGGCGGGCGGCGACGGCGGCGGCCGGGTCGGCGGCGGCCGGCGCGACGGCGGGGTGGATGACGTGGAGCTTCTCGCCGGGGACGCCGGCGCCGCGCAGGCGGTCGGCGGTGTGCTGCGAGAGCGCGACGACGGCGTCGAGCGGGCGCAGCAGCGGCTCCCAGCGCTCGGCGCCGTGCGAGGACATCAGGCTCTGGAGGAACACGCGGCGCGGCTGGAGGCGGCGCAGGCCGGCGACGGCGCGCGCGGTCGCGGCGCCGGGGGTGAAGCACAGGTGGACCGGCGCCGACGGGCGGCGCAGCAGGGCCGCGAGGGCACGCAGCTTGTCGCCGGGGCCGGGGGCGTAGCCGGCGGGCGGGGCGGCGAGCACGTCGTCGCCAGGGCGCAGCGGGCTCGCCGGGTCGCCGAGGTACGCGAGGCGGCGCTCGGACGGCATCGCGCGCACGAGGTCGCGCACGAGCACGGTGCTGCCGTCGCGGAACGGGGCGCGCAGCGGCTTGCCGACGATCAGCCAGGTCTTCGCGGCCATGTCAGGGGTCGCGCTTTTTGCGCAGATCACGGAGTTCGGCCGGGGTGACGGCGCGGGTGACGGCGGCGACGCCGAGGAAGGCGAGCACCAGCAGGACGAGCTTGCCGAGGATCAGGAGCTTGCCGGTCGGCGCGACGCTGCGAGCGGCCAGCTCGACGAGGCCGACCGCGGCGACGAGCTTGAGGAAGAACACGGCCGGCAACGTCGCGCCGAAGCCGCGGGCGAGCGCGACGAGGCTGGCGAGCGCGCCGGCGGCGCCGCCGGCGGCGACCGCGAGCGCGGCTCCGGAGGTGAAGTGCGCCGGCACCTGCGCGAGGCCGGTCGCCGCGCCGACGACCAGCGGCGCCGCGATCAGGAGCAACGCGGTCCGCGAGCGCTCGCTGCTGTTGAAGATCCACGCGGTCGTCACCGTGAGCGAGTAGCCGGACAGGCCCCAGACCAGGAGGCGCAGCTCGTCGGCCGCGGCGCTGTAGGCCGCGGGGAACAAGAGGTGCTGGATCTCCGGGGCCGCGCCGGCGCCGACGCTGCTCATGAAGCAGAGCAAGAACACGCTGACCTTGGCGGTCGCGGTGACGTAGCGCTGGATCTGCTGGCGGTCGCTCTGGGCGTGCAGGCTGGCGATCAGCGGGAACATCACCAGGCTGACGGCGGCCATCATGCTGTAGGGCACGCGGGCGACCAGGTTGGCGCTCGAGTAGAAGCCGACGGCGTCCTTCTGCGCGGCGGTGACGGTGAAGTGCTTGAGCAGCAGCAGGTCGAGGGCCTGGAGCAGGTTGACGCCGGCGGTGAAGACCAGCAAAAGACCGGTGAACTCGGCCATCTTCGGCAGCGCGGTCTTGCCGGAGCCGGCGGGCGGCGGCCGGTTGCGGCGGACGAACACGATCGACAGGCCGAAGGCGAGCAGCGAGGCGAAGGTGAAGCCGCCGAGGATGTCGGCGAGGCCGAAGCCGAGGGCGGCGGCGGCGACGATCAGGCCGGTCTTGGTCGCGGCCATGAACATGTCGAGCGCGGCCTGGAGGTGGAACCGGCGGACGGCGTTCAAGGTGCCGACGTTGACCGCGTAGGCGGCGTAGATCAGCGGGATCGGGCCGACGGCGCGCAGCGGGGCGGCGAGCGCGGGATCGTGGAGGGCGTGGGCGGCGATCAGGTCGGCGCCGAAGACGAACACCGCGGCGACGACGCCGCCGAGCACGGCCGCGAGGCGGAAGCCGCGCCGGCGCAGGCCGTCGTACGACGGGAAGCCGTCGCCGAATTCGGCCGACATCGGCCGGCTGACGGCGAACAGCAGCGTCTGGATCAGCACCATGTTCGGGATGGCGATGATCTGGCTGACGACCGTGTAATCACCGAAGGTCGCGGCCGGGACGAGGTGCGTCAGGGCGATCGAGACGGCGTAGCCGGCGACCAGGAAGAACAGCTTGGCGAGGCCGAGCGACAGGCCGCCCTTGCCGAGTTCGCTCGCGTCGGTAGCCACGGGCGCGGGACACTAGCACGGGAGCAAAACGTGGCCCGAATTGCCGCCGCAGGGCGGGGTAGGCGCGGCGGGTGCGGAGAATGCGCTGTGCGCTGTTCGTTTGACGACGGCGCCTCGCGTTCCCTAACCTGAGGCACACGACCCTATCCCGCGTCGCACGGGCCCATAGCTCAGTCGGTCAGAGCGGCCGGCTCATAACCGGTTGGTCCCTGGTTCAAGCCCAGGTGGGCCCACCCTCAGGCGTCCCATGACAGATATCCACCCGCAGATCCCAGCCCTCCGCACGCTTCAACGGCAGGACCGCCGCCTCACCGCGTTGGAGCGCAAGTTGAGGCAGATCCCCAGCCGGATCACGACCCTCGACGCCGACCTGCAGAAGCTCGAGCAGATGCTCGAGGCCGAGCGCGCCAAGCTCGACGAGACCCGCGAGTTCCAGCAGCGTCAGGAGATGCAGCTGCACGACGAAGAGGACCTGATCCGCAGCAGCAAGGCGAAGATCGGCCAGATCAAGACGGCGCGCGAGCTCAACGCGCAGCAGCGCGAGCTCGAGACGACGCGCCGGATGGTGCAGACGCGCACCGGCGAGATCACCAAGCTGCAGGAGGCGGTCGCCCGCACCGAGGCGCAGATCGCCAAGATGGAGAAGCAGCTCCACGCGGTGCGCAGCGCCGCCGACGCCGAGAAGGCGCGGCTCGCCGACGAGGAGAAGCAGCTCAACGAGTCGATCGCCAAGTCGCGCAAGATCCGGGCGAAGCTGGTCAAGGACATCGACCGCGAGACGCTCGCCACCTACGAGCGGATCCGCGGGCGCCTCGGCGGCCTCGCGTTCGTCGCGGCCCACCGCGAGCGCTGCACCGCCTGCAAGATGGTGATCCCGCACATCATGTACACGCGGCTGCTCAAGGGCCGCGAGATCCCGGCCTGCGAGTCCTGCGGTCGCCTGCTCTATTGGTCAGGTCACTTCCGCGAGGACCACGACATGTTCGAGGCGAAGAAGGCCGAGGAGGACAACGCCAAGCCGAAGCCGGCCGTCGACGTCGTGCCCGGCGTGCCGGAGTTCTGAGCGCGGCGCGCGAACGCCCGGCGAGCGCGGCTCGCCGGCCGTGGGCGCGGTCGACTCGGGGCCTGGTCGGACCTGTCTCTCGGGGCAGGTCCACGCCGCGGTCATCGTGGGCGGCCGAGCCGATGGGGCCGCGGAGCGCGGTGGGTGCAGAGAGGAGGCCAGGATGGCCGAGTGGACGATCGTCGGGGTCGACTGTGCGTCGCAGGACAGGAACGTCGGGCTGGCGCTGGCGCGGCTGAGGGGCGGGCAGGTCGCGGTCGATGCGGTGCAGCTCGGCGGAGATCCGCTGGACGTGATGGCCGCGTGGGTGCGCGCGGCCGAGCCGGTGCTGCTGGCGATCGACGCGCCGCTCGGCTGGCCGGCGACGATGTGCGCGGCGCTGGCGAGCCACCAGGCCGGCGCGCCGCTCGGCGGGGACGACGCGCGGGCGCTGTTCCGCCGCGAGACCGACCTGGCGATCGCGCGGGCGACCGGCAAGACGCCGCTCGACGTCGGCGCCGACCGGATCGCGTACGCGGCGTTTCGGGCGCTGTGGTTCCTGGGACAGCTGAGGGAGCGGACCGGCAAGGCGCTGCCGCTGCTGTGGGCGCCCGAGGGCTCGGGGGCGATCGAGGTCTACCCGGCGGCGACGCTGCGGGCGCGCGGGCTGGAGACGGCCGGGTACAAGCAGAAGTCGGCGGACCAGCGCGCGGCGGCGCGGGCGGTGCGGGGGACGTTGCTGGCGGCGCTGACCGACGTCGCGGTGGCGCCGGCGGTGGCGCGGCAGGTGCTCGAGGCGCCGCGCGAGGACCTGCTCGACGCGATCGTCGCGGCGAGCGCGGGGGCGGACTTCCTGCGCGGGCTCGCGCGCGGGCCGGCGTGCGCGGACGCGGGCGCGCTCGCGCGGGTGCGGCGCGAGGGCTGGATCTGGTGCCGCGAGCGCGCGGCTCCGGGATGAACGGGCGGACATGTCCGTGAGGACATGCCCAGGAGGTCAGGCGTAGCGGGTCGGGTCGGGGACGCCGGCGTGAGCGAAACCCTCGCGGCGGAGGCGGCAGCTGTCGCAGCGGCCGCAGGCGAGCGGCTGGTCGTCCCGGACGACCGGGTCGTAGCAGGAGACGGTGTCGGCGTAGTCGACCCCGGCGCCCACGCCGGCGCGGACGATCTGCGCCTTCGACCAGGTGATCAGCGGCGCGCGCAGCTTGACGCCGCGGCCCTCGACGCCGGCGCGGGTCGCCTCGGCGGCGAGGCGCTCGAACGCGGCGACGAAGGCCGGGCGGCAGTCGGGGTAGCCGGAGTAGTCGACGGCGTTGACGCCGAGCCAGATCTCGCCGGCGTCCAGGACCTCGGCCCAGCCGAGCGCGTAGGCGAGGAACAGGGTGTTGCGCGCGGGCACGTAGGTGCTCGGGATCGCGTCGGCGGCAGGGCTGTCCTTGGGGACAGCCTGGTCGCTCGCCTTGAGCAGCGAGGTGCCGGCGGCGACCAGCCGGGCGAGGTGCGACAGGTCGACGACCTCGTGGGCGCGGGCGCCGAAGCGGCGGGCCTGGCGGGCGGCGCAGGCGAGCTCGACCTCGTGGCGCTGGCCGTAGCGGAAGCTGAGGGCGTGGAGCTCGCGGCCCTCGGCGGCGGCGAGGGCGAGCACGGTGGTCGAGTCGAGGCCGCCGCTGAGGAGGACGACGGCGCGGGGCTGCGGGCTCATCGGCTCACGCGGGGGCGTAGGTCGACTCGAAGGTGTTCGAGATCTCGAAGCCCATCTCGCCGGCGGAGATGCTGGTCGTCTGGCGGCCCTTGCGGCTGACCGGCAGCTGGTCGTCGAGGTTGAAGAAGACGGTGCCCTCGGTGGTCGAGTCGACGGAGACGATCTGCTTGCCCTCCTCGCGCGCGCCGGACGCCTCGGCCTCGTACTTGACCTCGGCGATCCGCTTGCCGGAGGAGCTGTCGATCTTGACCAGGGTGTAGGTCGAGGTCGTGTCCATCGGGATCTTCATGCCGAAGATCGACTCCTCCTCCTGCTTGGAGACCTTGAGCGGGGCGCCCTCGACGAGCGTCTTCTCCGGCAGCTCAGGCGGGCCGAAGATGCCGATCGCGAAGCTGGTGACCATCGCCGCGACGCCCTCCTTCTTGTCGAGACCGGCGTTCTCCGGCAGCGCCTTGGTCGCCTCGACGACGGTCTCGCCGCGCAGGTCGCGGATCGAGGCGCCGGTCGCCGCGAGCATCGCCGCCTTCGGGTCGGTCGCGGTCTCGCCCTCCTTCGGCTTGGGCAGCATCTCCTTGCTGAAGTCGAGCTGGCGCACCTCGGTGACCGTGAACGCGGTCTTGAACTGGTCGGCGCCGGCGGGGCTCATGGTGATCACGCCGGAGACGTCGAACGAGGCCTCCTGGACGCCCTGCGGGCTCGCGGCCTTGAAGGTCAGCTTGGCGTCCTGCTTGAGCTTGTAGTCGCCGGGCTTGTAGCGGAACTGGACGCCGCCGGCGACGTCTCCGCCGCCGCCGGACGCGTCGCCGGGGTCGGCAGAGTCGGCGCTCTTTTTGCAGCCGGCGCCGACGGTGGCGAGGGCGGGCAGGGCCAGGGCGGCGAACAAGGCGAGGGCGGCGGTGCGAGGGCGGCGGGTCGGCATCGGCGGCAACGCTAACCGCGCAGGGCTAGCGGTGCAACGGCCCGGGGCGGGGGCGGGGGCGGGGCGGCCGTGAAAAAGCTCTGCCCGTCTGCTAAGAAGGCGCCGGTTCATCGTGCTGGAGATCATCAGAGGACTCTTCGGGCGGCGCCACCGGCTTCCGCGCGACCAGGTGACGCGGCTGCCGCGCGCGGTGCGGAAGGCGACCGAGCCGCAGGTGGCGGCGATCCAGGCGGCGCTCGACGAGATCGCGGCGCTGCCGGGGCTCGCCGACATCGCCCTGAACAAGAAGGCGCCGAAGGGCTTCTACGCGGCGGCGGAGAAGTTCGTCGCGGCCTACGACGGCTACATCGACGCGGTCGCCCGGCTGCTGAACTTGGGGTCAGCCGCCCGGCCGGGCACGCCGGAGGGCCACCGCGGGTGCTACGAGCAGCCGGTGCCGGTCACCGGGATCGAGGCGCTCCTCGTCTACCGCAAGGTCCGGCCGCTGCCCGACTTCCCGGCGGTCGCCAAGGAGCTCGCGCGGCTCGGCGAGGCGCAGTTCAAGGAGATCCAGAGCCGCCACACCGGCAAGGACACCGAGCAGATCGCGATGACCAGCGCGGCGGTCCAGGAGGGCCGGCTGGCGTTCGCCCAGCAGGGCGAGCTGTGCCCGTTCCTCGACAAGGGGACGCACCGCTGCCGGGTGTGGGACGTCCGGCCGCTGACCTGCCGGATGCACTTCAACGCCGGCGACCCGGCGTGGTCCGACCCGCGCCACGAGTCCTTTAAGAAGATGGTGGCGAAGAACATCCGCCTGCCGATCCGCCAGCAGCTCGCGCTGATGCAGCTCGAGAAGCGGATGATGCTGGGGGTCGCGCCGTTCCTCAACGCGGGGGTGCTGCAGCTGCTGCAGTTCGCCGAGGGGCAGACGATCCCGGAGGTCGGCGAGGCGCCGGTGCGGCTGGCCGCCGACGGGCAGCCGGCCCCGAAGGCCAACCGCAACAACCCCCAGGCCAAGAAGTTCCAGAAGGAGAAGGCCCGCGAGAAAAAGCGCAAGAAGTGAGCGCGACGGCTACTGCGGCGGCTTGGTCCAGCGGTAGCTGACGAACGCGGTCATCTTGCCCTTCGCCTCGCCGCAGACCGCGAGGATGTCGTAGTCCGCGGCGCTGCCCTTGAGGTTGACGCGGCCGTCCTTCTCCTCGCGCTCGAGCGTCGGCGCGACGGCCTGGGTCGCCCTGGCGATCGGGTCGGTGCAGTCGGCGAGGGTCGCGCCGTCGGGCAGGGTGAACAGGAGCTGGGCGGTGAAGCGGCCCTGGTCGTCGGCCGGCGAGCGGCCCTTCTTGGTCACCGTGCCGCTCGGGAAGATCGCCGGCGAGAACCACGGCGGGTCGGCCACCGCCGGCGCGGCGCTCGGCTGCTTCGCGGGCGCGGTCATCTGCGGCGGACCTGAAACGGGTGTGGTCGGCTTCACGGCCTCGGCAGTGGGCTTGGCCCCGGAGGGCTCGGGCGGCGCACAGGCGCCGGCTGCGACGAGCGTCGCGGCGGACAGGGCGCTTAAGACAGACCGGAGCGGCAGGTCGAACATGCGCGAAGTCTAGCGGAATCTGCTACAAAGAATTGGTATGAGCGGGCCGTCGGTCTCTGCCAGCAGGACACCCTCGTCGATCGCCCACGAGCAGGCGCAACCGGGGCGCAGCGGCGTCGTCGTGCTGTACAGTCACCGCGACCGCGACGTCCTCGGCGAGCTGCAGGTCCACCTCAAGTCGCTGCAGAAGGCGTGGCTGCTCGACCTGTGGGACGACCTGCGGGCGGCCGGCGGCGGCTACGAGCTGCGGCGGGCGCTGGCGGGGGCCCGCGTCGTGGTGCTGCTGGTCTCCCCGGGCTTCCTCGGCTCGTCGTTCGTCGCCGAGCACCGGCTGCCCGAGCTGCTGGCGGCGCAGCACCACCCGCGGGCGGCGGTCCAGTGCCTGTACGTCCGCCCGGCGATGGACGCGTTCGCCGAGTTCAAGTTCACCGACCCGCGGACGCACGAGCCGCGCAGCATCCGGATCTCCAGCTTCTACGGGCTCAACGACCCGATGAAGCCGATCGCCGCGCTCGACCGCCAGGCCCGCGCCGACGTCCTCGCGCGCGCGGCCGACGAGATCATCCGCGCGGCCCACCGCGCGCCCGTCACGAGCGAGCTGTAGGCGGGCGTCCGGGACATGCCCGATCGAGCATGATGTGAAGGCCAGGCGAGGCCCGCGGCCGCCGCGGGCGCGCGGGCCGCGGACCCGCGCGATCGAGGACTCGGGGGCCCGCGAGCGTTCTGCGCAGCTTGCGCTGGCGGGCCGCTTCGATCTATCCTCCCCCACCGACGCGTCCGCGTGCGCGCGCATCCGCACGCCCTCGACATGCCGCTTTCTCTTGCGTCCCGCTCCTCGCGCGCCCGGTGGTCCGGGGTCGTCGTCGCCGCGGCCCTCGTCGCCCAGGCGCCGCGGGTCGCCGTCGCGGCGCCGTCCGAGGGGATCTCCGAGGCTGCCCAGGCGGCCTACGACCGCGGCCTCGCCGAACGCGACGCCGGCCACCCGGCGGCGGCCGCCCGCGAGTTCGCCAGCGCCTACGCGCAGATCGCCGACGACCAGCGCGAGCTGCGGGCGGCGGTCCTGTTCGACCTCGTCGAGGCGCACCGCGGGGCGTTCGCGGCCGGCGGCACGCGCAACGGAAACGAGCACCCGGCGGCCCACCTCTGCGCCGCCGACCGTGCGCTCGCCGACTTCATCGAGGCCGAGCAGGAGCGCAGCAAGCGGGGCAAGAAGACGCCGGACTCGGTCAAGGCGACGCGGCTGCGCGAGGAGATCCGGCGCGAGTTCATCGCCGCGAAGGCGAAGGAGAGCGACCTCGACTGCGCGGCGCTCGAGCTGCCGCGGGTGGCCGCGGCGGAGCCTGGCCCGTCGCCGCGCGAGGACAAGCCGGCGCAGGATCCGCAGCCGCGCCCGGCGAGCTCGAAGAAACTGTTGATCGCGGGCGGCGCGACGGGCGGGTTCGGGCTGGTGATGCTCGGGCTGATGGTCGGCGGGCTGGTGCGCGGCAACCGGGCCGAGGCCGACGGGAAGGCGCTGGTCGAGGCGATGCCGACGCTGATGGAGGACGATCCTGCGCTCGCGTCGATCGACCGCCGCGGGCGCTCGGGCAACGCGATGGCGATCGCCGGCGGCGTGCTCGGCTCGCTCGCGCTCGGCGCAGGCGTCGCGCTGCTGGTGCTCGGGGCGCGGGCGGGCAAGCAGGGCGGGCCGGTCGCGGTCGTCCCGGTGCTGTCGCCGCGCTCGGCCGGGCTGACGCTGCGGCTCCAATTCTGAGCTTCGTGACGTCCATTGCCTGTCCTTACGGGCAGGCAAGGTCGGCCCCGGGGCCCGCGCGGACGGGATCTTTGTGGTCCTGTGCCGGGGCCGCGGTTCCGCTATGCTGGGCCCGCCCGTATGCCGGACCGACCGCCGCGCCCACGCGAGCTCGCCAGCGCCCCCGGCGGTCCGGGCGGCGACGTGCTCGATTCGCCGGAGCGGCTGGTCGGTCGGACCATGGCCGACCGCTACCGGATCGAGCGGCCGATCGGCTCCGGCGGGATGGGCACGGTGTTTCTCGCCGAGCACGTGGTGATCCACAAGCCGGTCGCGATCAAGGTGCTGAGCCCGGCGCACAGCCGCAAGCGCGCCGAGGTCGAACGCTTCCTGCGAGAGGCGCGGGCGGCCTCGCGGATCCGCCACGAGAACGTCGTCGACATCACCGACTTCGGCAACTCGCGCGAGGGGCTGGCGTTCCTGGTGATGGAGTACCTCGAGGGCGAGGACCTGGCGACGACGAGCGACCGCGAGGGCGCGCTGCCGTGGCGGCGGGCGGTCAAGATCATCCTGCAGATCGCGGGGGCGCTGGAGGCCGCGCACGCGCAGGGCGTGATCCACCGCGACATGAAGCCGGAGAACTGCTTCCGGATCCGCCGCGGCAACGACCCCGACTTCATCAAGGTGCTCGACTTCGGGATCGCCAAGATCGTCGACGAGGTGCACGACCCGGACCAGCCGTCGAGCACCAACAGCGGGCTGCTCGGGACGCCGGAGTACGTCGCGCCCGAGCTGGTCCGCGGGCTGAAGCCCGACGCGCGGGTCGACATCTACGCGACGGGGGTGATCTTCTACCGCCTGCTGACCGGCAAGCTGCCGTTCCAGGGCGAGAGCTTCATGGCGACGCTGACGGCGCACCTGATGGAGGAGCCGACGCCGCCGTCGCAGGTCGCCCCGGAGGCGCAGATCCCGGCGGAGATCGAGCGCGTCGTGCTGCGCGCGCTGGCCAAGGACCGCGACCAGCGGTTCTTCACGATCTCCGAGTTCATCGCCGCCGTGCAGCAGGCGGCCGCGGCGGTCGAGGGGGCCGTGGCGGCGGCGCCGGTCCGTGGCGGCGGGGTCCAGCCGCGGACGATCCTCGCGGTGGTCGTCGCGTTGATCCTGATCTTCGCGGCGGTGCTCGCGGTGGTGGTCCGGAAGCTGCGCGCGCCCGACGGCGCCGCGACGCCGCCGGTGGTCGCGACCGCGGAGCCGACGCCCGAGGTGAAGGCCGCGCCGCCGCCGCCGGAGACGAAGGTCGAGCCGCCGGCGCCCGAGGCGAAGCCGGAGGCGAAGGTCGAGCCGCCGCAGCCTCCCGAGCCGCCGGTCGAGGCGGGGGTCGAGCCGACGCCGCCGGACGAGCCGGAGCCGGTCGACGCGCCGAAGTCGGCGCCGGGCAAGAAGACGGCGCCGCGCGACCTGCCGGCGCAGCTGTCGGCGGGGGAGTTCGCGGGCAAGATGTTGCCGCTGGCCTCGAAGGTGCGCGCGGAGTGCTCGAAGTACGCGCTGCGCAAGATGGCGGTGACGGTCGAGGTGGTGGTCGGGGCGGACGGCAAGGTGAAGAGCGCGAGCCCGACGGGGTCGCAGGCGGGCAGCACGCTCGGCAACTGCGTGGCGAAGGTGGTCAAGGCGGTGCGGTTCAAGCCGGCGCGGGCGAGGTCGACGCACACGCACACCTTCACGATGTGAAGCCGTGGTAGCGTCCGGGTCGATGAAGCGACTCGAAGGCAAGCGTGCGCTGGTCACCGGGGCGACGAGCGGGATCGGTCGAGCGATCGCGCTGCGGCTCGCGGAGGAGGGCGCGAACCTGGCGATCACCGGGCGGCGGCGCGAGCGGCTGGCCGAGACGGCCGCGCGGGCGCAGGAGCGCGGGGCGAAGGTCGTCGCGGTCGCGGCCGAGCACACGAGCCCCGACGACAACCAGCGGGCCGTCGACGAGGCGGTCCAGGGGCTCGGCGGGCTCGACGTGCTGGTCAACGCGGCCGGGGTGATCGGCAACGACTCGATCCTCGACCCGAGGCCGGACGAGTGGCGCCGGATCCTCGACTGCAACCTCGAGGCCGTCTACGACCTGACCCGGCGGGCAGCGCCGTTCTTGGTCGACGGGCGCGGGCCGTCGATCGTCAACCTGTCGAGCATCGCCGGGCTGCGGCCGTACCCGACGATCCTGTCGTACTGCGTCAGCAAGGCGGCGCTCGACATGATGACGCAGTGCCTCGCGCTCGAGCTGGCGCCGCGCGGGGTGCGGGTCAACGCGATCTGCCCGGGCGTCGTCGTCAGCGAGCTGCACACCGCGAGCGGGGCGGTCGCCGACTACGCGGCGTTCCTCGAGCGGGCGAAGTCGACGCACCCGCTCGGGCGGCCGGGGCAGCCGGAGGAGATCGCGGCGCTCGCGGCGTTCCTGATCAGCGACGAGGCCGGGTGGATCACCGGCGGGCTGCACACGATCGACGGCGGGCGGACGCTGACGTCACTGCGCTGAGCCGGGGACCGTGCCCTCGAGGTGGACGATCTCGAGGTGGACCCGCGCGCCGTGGCGGACGAGCAGGTCGACGAGGCCGGGGTCGGCCTCGACGACGAGCCCCATGTCGGGCTTCTCGGCGTGCGGGCGCAGGCCGTCGAGCAGCGGCTTCGCCAGCGCCGGGGCGGCGACGCGGAACGGGTAGGCGCCGGGGAAGTCGGGGTCGAACGCGGCGAACCCGAGCGCGACGGCGGCCGGGTCCTCGGGGTCGTGCAGGCGGCGGAGGGCGACGCGCGGGCGGGCGCGATTGAGCGCGAGCTGGCCGGGCGGCAGGTCGAAGGCGGCCTCGATCGCGGCGTCCTCGGCCGGGTCGATCGGGCATGTCCCGAGGGACCTGTCCGTCGGTGGCAGGCCGTCGACGAAGCTCCACGGGAACCGCAGCGCCGCCGAGCGGTAGGTCTCGCGCATGCCGAGGCCCTCGTAGAGGCGGAGCGCGGGCAGGTTGTCGGGCTTGACGTTGAGGCACCAGCGGGAGATCCCGCCGGCGCGCAGGTCGTCGGCGAGCGCGCGCAGCATGGCGCCGCCGAGGCCGCGGGCGCGCAGCTCGGGGGCGACGACGACGTGGCGGACGTAGCCGACGCCGTCCAGGCGCTGGAACCACAGGTAGCCGGCGACCGCGCCGTCCTGCTCGAAGAGCCAGGTCTGCGGGGCGATGTCGCGGGCCCACGGCTCGGGCGAGGGGGTCGGGTCGCCGGTCGCCAGCTCGAGGAACAGGCGCGCGAAGACCGGATAGTCGGCGGGGGTCGCCGGGCGGTGGACGAGGGCCATCGCGGCGACGATAGCAGGCCCGGGCGTGCGCCGGGTCGGCCCGGCACTGGCGGGGCGCGCGGCGGGAGGGTATGCCTGCCGGCAGGCGTGAGCGAGCGGCGACACGGCCGGCGTGCAGCGGGGGCCGCCCGGGCGGGGGCCCTGGCGCGGCTCGCCTTCGCGTCGGTGACGCTCGCCCCCTGCGCGGCGTGGGCGGGGCCGCCGTGGGCGATCGCGGGGCACGCGACGCCGGCCGGCATGGCCCCGGGCTCGCGCGCGAAGGTCGAGGTCGAGCTCGTCAACCTGAGCCTGGAGACATGGTCGGAGGGACAGCGCGACCGGCTCGCGTACCACTGGCGGGACGAGCGCGGCGAGGTCGCGCTGTGGGACGGCGCGCGCACGCGGCTGCCCGGGCCGGTCGCGCCGGGCGAGCGGGTGCGCGTCGAGGCCGAGGTGGTCGCACCCCCGGAGCCCGGCACGTACGTGCTCGAATGGGCGCTCGTGCGCGAGCAGGCGTTCTGGTACGACCGGCCAGCGGCCGGCGATCCGTCGCAGGTGGTCGACGTCGGCCCGGGGCCGCGGGCGTGGACGATCGAGCCGCTCGCAGCGCCGACCGGGCTCGCCGCGCGGGCGCGGACGCAGGCGCGGGTGCGGCTGTGCAACGTCGGCGCAGGGCGGTGGGCCAGCGCGTACGGCGACGCGCTCAGCTACAAGTGGATCGACGCCGAGGGGCGGGTCGCCGAGGGGGCGCGGACGCGGCTGCCGGCGCCGATCGAGCCGGGCGGCTGCGCCGTGCTGCAGGCGGAGGTGTTCGCGCCGGCGCAGGCGGGGCCGTACACGCTCGAGTGGGAGCCGGTGCGCGAGGGGGCGGCGTGGTTCGGGCCGCCGGCGCGCGGAGAGCGGGCGAGCGTCGTGACGGTCGCGGCGCCGCGCGACGGGTTCGCCGTGCTCGCGGCCGAGCTGCCGCCGCTGCAGGCCGGGCTGCCGGCGACGGCGACGCTCGAGCTCGAGAACACCGGCGCGGACGTATGGCTCCCGGGACAGGTGCTCAAGGTCAGCTATCTTTGGACAGGTCCGGACGGGCAGGTGATCGAGGGGCTGCGGACCGAGCTGCCGGAGCGCGTCGAGCCGGGCGAGGCGATCACCGTGGCGGCCGGGCTGCAGCCGCCCGACGCGCCGGGGTCGTACGCGCTGGCGTGGCGGCTGGTGCGGGAGGGCGAGGCGTGGATCTCGCCGGACCGTGAGGCCCAGGCCCTGGTCGACGTCGGGCCGCCGGCGCTGGCGTGGCGCCTGGTCGGGGCCGCGTGGCCGGGGCGGCTCGCGGCCTCGCAGGAGGCGGAGGTCGCGGTCGCGGTGCGCAACGTCGGCGCCGAGGCGTGGTCGCCGGAGCTCGGCGACCGGCTGTCGTACCGCTGGTCCACCGCGGCCGGCGCGCCAGTCGGGCACGAGGGGCTGCGGACCGAGCTGCCGGGCCCGGTCGCGCCGGGCGAGGTGGTGCGGCTGACGGTCCGCGTCGCCGGGCCGGCGCACGCGGGCGAGTACCGGCTCGCGCTCGGGATGGTGCGCGAGCAGGTGCGGTGGTTCGCGCCGCCGGGCGGCTTGCCGTTCGAACATGTCGTGACGGTCACGTGGCGGTCGGCGCGGTGGCAGCTCGGGCTGCTCCTGGCGACGCTCGCGGCGATCGTGCTGGCGCGGCGGCGCCGGCCGGCCGCGGGCTCGTGGCGGTGGGCGGCGCTCGGGCTGGTCCCGCCGCTGTGGCTGTGGGCCGCCGGGGTCGCGCTGTCGTGGACGTTCGCGGAATTGGCGGCGGTCGACTTCTGGCAGGGCGGGCGGCTCGCGGCGGTCAGCGCGGCGGCGGCGCCGGCGCTGCTGGTGTTGCTGGCGCGGCCGCGGTGGCGCGGGCCGGTCGCGTTCGTGCTGTCCGCGGGGACAGGCGTGCTGCTGCTCGCGGATCTGCTGTACATGCACGTGCTCGGGGCGATCGTGCCGGTGCAGGCGCTCGTCGGGGCGCACCAGGTCGGCGACATCGGGGCGAGCGTGCGGGCGCTGCTGTCGGCCGATCACCTGTGGCTGGTGCCGGCGCCGCTGGCCGGGCTCGCGCTCGCGCTGGCGTGGCCGCGGCCGGGGCGAGAGGAGGGGCCCGGACCGCGGGCGCGGCGAAGGGCGGCGCTCGCGGGGCTGCTCGCGCTCGCGCTCGCGTGCGCGCCGATCGGGCTCGCGCTCGCCGAGGCGATGCGCAGCGGGCTCGGGGCGCGCGTGTTCTCCGAGCAGCACAACGCCGGCCGGTTCGGCGTGCTCGGGGCGCACCTGTTCGACGTCGTACGCACGCTCGGCGGGGCGCTCGGCCGCGGGGCGCTCGCCGAGGCGGAGCGGGCGGAGCTCGCGGGCTACTTCGCGGCGCGCGGGCAGGTCGGCGAGCCGCCGGGCTTCGGCCTCGCGCGCGGGGCCAACCTGCTGGTGATCCAGGCCGAGGCCCTGCAGGGCTGGGTGATCGGGGCGACCGTCGCGGGCCAGGAGATCACGCCGTTCCTCAACCGGCTGCGCCGGCGCGGGCTGTACTACAGCGCGGTCGTCGACGTCACGGCGCAGGGCATGACGTCCGACGCGGAGTACGCGGCGCTCAACTCGCAGTACCCGCTCGGGCAGGGCGCGGTCGCCTTCCTGCGCGCGGGCAACGAGTTCGAGACGGTCGCGCACGCGCTGCAGGCGGCGGGCTACTCGACGCTGTCGGCGCACCCGTTCAAGCGCGGGTTCTGGAACCGCGCCGCGCTGCACCCGCGCTACGGCTTCGAGCGCTCGCTGTTCGACCGCGAGCTCGGGCCGGGCCCGACGATCGGCTGGGGCCTCGCCGACGACGCCTTCTTCGCCCGCGCGGTGCCCGAGCTGGTCGCCGCGAACAAGCCGTTCTTCGCGCTGCTGATCACGCTCAGCCTGCACCACCCGTACGACGAGTTCCCGCCGGCGCTGCGGCGGCTGGGGCTCGGGGCGCTCGAGGGCACGAGCCTCGGCAACTACCTCCACGGGCTGCACCACCTCGACGCCGCGCTCGCGCGGCTGTTCGCCGACCTCGAGGCGGCTGGCCTTGCGGACAGCACGGCGGTGGCGATCTACGGCGACCACGACTGCCGCCTCGGCGTGACCCCGGAGATCGCGGCGCTCGCCGGCGAGCCGGCCGGGTCGCCGTCGCTGGCGCTGCGGCTCGAGCGGGTGCCGGCGTTCCTCGTCTTGCCGAAGGGACAGGTCGTCGGGGAGGTCGCGGCGGTCGGCAGCCACGTCGACCTCGGGCCGACCTGGCTGCACTACCTCGGCGTTCCGGCGCCGCCCGCCTTCATCGGCCGGCCGTTGCTGCCGGACGACCCCACCCCGGGGCTCGCGGCCCTCGCCGACGGGTCCGCGGTCGGGGACGATGTGATCTTCGCGGCCGCGGGGCGCGACATTCCGCCCGGCGGCGCGTGCTTCGAGCGCCGCTCCGGCGCGCGGCTGGAGCTCGGTCGGTGTGCAGACCTCGTCGCTCGCGCGCGGCGCGTGCTCGGCGTGTCGCGGGCGATCGCCGATCACGATCTCGCGCGGCGCCTGCCCTGAGCAGGGCGCTTCGCAGCGGTGACGTCGCGCGAGTGTGTTAACTTGAGGGCTCGCCGCGATGACGAGCCTCGCCGAAGCCAGGGCGCCCGAGGAGGCCGAGGTCGACCAGGACTTCGCGCCGGGGGTCGTGCTCGCCGGGCGCTACGAGGTGCTCGGGGTGCTCGGCGAGGGCGGCATGGGCAAGGTGTACCTCGCCGAGCACGTCGAGGTCGGGCGCAAGGTCGCGATCAAGGTGCTGCTCGCCGAGTGGAGCGCGCACCCGCAGATCGTCCGCCGCTTCCGCGCCGAGGCCCGCACCGCCGGCGCGATCGGCCACCCGAACATCGTCCAGGTGTTCGACGCCGGCGCGCTGCCCGACGGGCGGCTGTTCCTGGCGATGGAGCACCTCGCCGGGCGCGACCTCGCCGACGAGCTGGCGGCCGTCGGCACGCTCGACCCGCGGCGCGCGTGCGCGCTGCTCCGGCAGGTCGCCCTGGCCCTCGGGGCAGGTCACCGCGCGGGCATCGTCCACCGCGACATCAAGCCGAGCAACGTGATGCTGGTGCCCCAGCCCGACGGCGAGGTCGCCAAGGTGCTCGACTTCGGGATCGCCGCCAACGGCACGATCGGCGGGATCGGCGGCGAGCGCCTGACCGACCCCGGCTCGCTGATGGGCACGCCGGAGTACATGGCGCCGGAGCAGGCGTCCGGCGCCGAGCCGGGCCCGTCGTTCGATGTCTACGCGCTCGGCGTGATGCTGTACGAGGCGCTGACCGGGACGCTGCCGGTGACCGCCACGCACGCGTTCGAGCTGCTGGCGCTCAAGCTCAACCGCCCGGCGCCGTCGCTCGCGCTCCGCCGGCCCGACCTGCCGGCCTCGCTCGTGCAACTGGTCGACGACTGCCTGCGGATCGCCCCCGCGGCGCGCCCGGCCGACGGCGACGCGGTGGCCGCGAGGATCGAGGCTGTCCTGGCGGACATGCGCCGCAATTCCTCGCCGGTCGGCCACGCGATCTCGCCGACCGTGCTGGTGCCGACCGGCGCGCAGTCGGTCGTGCCGCCGCGCCGGATCCCGGCGCTCGCGCTGGCGCTCGCCGGGGTCGCGGTCGCGGCGGGGCTGGCGTTCGCGCTCGTGCCCGCGCGCGAGGGCGCGCCGGTGGAGGTCGCCGAGGCGGCGCCGATGCCCGCGGCCGGGCCGATCGCCGCGCAGGAGCCGGTCGCGGAGTCGCCGGTCGCGGACGAGCCGGCCGTCGCGCCGGCCGCGGATCCTCCGCCGACGGCTGCGCTCACCGACGCCCCGGACGCGGCGCGCGCCGAACCGGACCCGAAGGACATGCCCGTGAAGACAGCCGTGCCCGCGGCGGTCCGCCCGACCGCGCGTCCGGCCCCGCAGAGCAGCGACGAGCACCTGACGGCGCGTTGCCAGCGGGTCCGCGCGACCGCCGAGGAGGCGCGCCGGGCCCAGCGGTGGGCGATGCTGCGCGACCAGAGCCGCCAGCGCGAGTGCTGGGCCTCGGCCGCCGAGGCGCGCAAGCTGCAGACCAAGGCGCTGATGGAGCTCGGCGACTTCGCCGGCTGCCTGTCCGTCGGGAAAGGTTCAAAAGATCAGGAGGTGCAGGCGTGGCTCAAGCTGTGCCAGAAGCGGCTGGGCGGGTGATCCGCGCCGCCCTCGTCGCCGCGCTGTCGCTCGCCGTCGCCGCGCCGGCGCGGGCGAGCGAGCCCGCGAGCGTCGAGGTGGTCGCGCGCGCGAGCCTCGAGATCGACACGACCGCGGCCGGCCCGTCGGGGCCGATCATCCACTCGCGCCTCGACGAGCTCGGCAACCTGCAGCTGCGCCGTGCGGAGATCCTGCCCGGCCGCGGGCGGCGCGACCCGTGGATCGCCGTCACCGTGCGCGCGCTCGCCGGCGAGGAGCCGGGCTACGCGATCGCGTCGGTGCTGCACGTCGACGGCCAGCCGGTCGAGGACAGCGCGCACGCGACGGAGTGCCGGCTGTGCACCGAGGGCGAGGCGGTCGAGCGCGCGACGGCGGAGATCGAGCGGCTGGTGCCGCTGGTCCGCGAGCGGGCGGCGGCGCAGCGCCCGGCCGAGCCTGCGTCCGGGCCGGCGCAGCCCGAGCCGGCGAAGGGCCTCGGCGCGCGCGGCAAGGCGGGGATCGGGCTGCTCGCGCTCGGGGCCGCGGGGGTCGGCGTCGGGGCCGGACTGGCGGCGCGCGAGCCGACGCCCGACCCGGACGAGCCGCTCAACGTGATCACGACGCGGCCGGCCGGCCTCGCGCTGATCGGGGTCGGCGCGGCGGCGCTGATCACCGGCGCCGTGCTGCTCGCGCTCGACCGCCGACCGGCGCCGCGCCGCGCGAGCCTGGTCCCCGCGGTCGGCCGCGCGGGCGCGGGCCTGGTGCTCGTCGGCCGGTTCTGAGAGTGACGCATGGGACAGGGCGCAAGAGACATGGTCTGGAGAACATTCGCGGCCCTGCTCGTCGCGGCCGGGTGCTCGGTCCCCAACCCGAACCACTGCGGCAACCTCGACGGCGACGCGACGTGCCGCGGGCGCGACCCGGGCAGGCCGTATTGCAGCCTGTGCGTCGGCGCCGACGACGGCTGCGTCGCAGCGCCGGTCGCCGAGCCGGGCTGCGGGTTCGGCGGGGCGACCGGGACGAGCGCGGCGACGACGACCGGGGCGGCGGCGACGACGAGCTCGAGCGCGACGGGCCCGGATCCGAGCACGAGCGGCGTGACCAGCACGGGCGCCGACGCGAGCACCGGCACGACGGGCACGAGCACGACCGACGCGACGACGGGCTCGGGCACGACGGACATGACCTCCGGGACAGGCAGCAGCGGCACGACCGATCCCGGCCCGATGTGCGGCAACGGCGTGCGCGAGGGCATGGAGGGGTGCGACGGCGAGGACTTCGGCGGCAAGACGTGCCTCGACTTCGGGACGATGTACGGCGGCGGGATGCTCGCCTGCTCGCCGCAGTGCACGGTGCTCACCGGCGGCTGCTGCAAGGCCGCCGGGGTCCAGTGCGGCAACAAGTCGGAGTGCTGCAGCATGAGCTGCCCGCTCGGGTTCCCGCCGTTCAAGTGCGACTGAGTTCGGACGGGTCCGCGTCGGCCAGCGCGGCGGCGACGTAGGGCGTCGGCGGCCTCGCGCGCAGCTCGGCCGGCGCGCCGCGGGCGGTCAGGCGGCCGGCCTCGAGCACGAGCAGCTCGTCGGCGAGGGCGACGGCGTCGCGGACGTCGTGGGTGACGATCAAGGAGATCGAGCCGGACGCGGCGAGCCAGCGGCGCAGCAGCGCGCGCGCGTGGGCGCGGGCCGACACGTCGAGCGCGGCGAGCGGCTCGTCGAGCAGCAGCAGCGCGGGGCGGACGATCATCGCCCGCGCGAGCGCGACGCGCTGGGCCTGGCCGCCGGACAGCGCCGCGGGCTTGCGGTCGCCGAGCTCGCCGATCTCGAGCCGCTCGAGCCACGCCTGCGCCTCGGCGCGGGCCCGCGGGCGCGCGACCCCGCGGGCGCGCAGGCCGTAGGCGACGTTGTCGCGGGCGCTCATGTGCGGGAAGAGACAGTACCCCTGGAACATGACCCCGAGGCCACGCGACTGCGGCGGCGCGCGCAGGCCGGCGGCCGGGCGCTCGAGCACCCGGCCGGCGAGCGCGACCTCGCCGCGGATCAGCGGCACGAGGCCGGCGAGCGCGTCGACGAGGGTCGACTTGCCGGCGCCGTTCGGGCCGAGCAGCGCGGCGGTGGTCCCGGGCGCGAGCGTGAAGCGCAGGTCGAGCTCGAAGCTGCCGCGGCGCGCGGCGACGTCGGCGACGAGGGTCATGGCCGTGCGAGGTGCCCGCGCAGCGCCGCGAGCAGGGCGAGGGACACCGCGAGCAGGATCAGCGACAGCGCGATCGCGGCGTCGGGGCCGGTGTGCAGCGCCTCGTAGACGGCGAGCGGCATCGTCTGGGTGCGCGCCTGCAGGTTGCCGGCGAACGTGATCGTCGCGCCGAACTCGCCGAGCGCGCGGGCCCAGCACAGCGCGAGGCCGGCGAGCAGGCTCGGGCGGATCGCCGGCAGGACGACCGTGCCGACGATCCGCCAGCGGCTCGCGCCGAGGGTCGCCGCGGCCTGCTCGAGCCGCGGGTCGAGCCCGCGCAGCGCGGCCTCGACGGTGGTGACGAAGAACGGCGCGGCGACGAAGGTCGCGGCGACCACCGCGCCGGCGGTCGTGTACGGGAGGATGACCCCGAGGCCATGTTCCAGGAAGCCCCCGAGCAGGCCGCGCCGGCCGAACGCGGCCAGCAGCGCGGCCCCGCCGACCACCGGCGGCAGGACCATCGGCAGGGCGACCAGCGCCCGCACGACGCCGCGGCCGGGGAACGGCAGGCGCGCGAGCGCGTAGGCGAGCGGGAACCCGAGCGCGACCGACAGCGCCGCGGCGCACAGCGACACCTCGAGCGACAGCCGCAGCGCGTCCTGGATCGCGGGCTCGCCGAACTGCCGCCACAGCTCGCCCGGGGCGACGCGCGCGAGCAGGCCGACCAGCGGCAGCGCGAACAGCACGACCGCCGCGCCGGCGAGCAGCCCGAGCACGAGGTGCGCCTGGCCCGGACGACCTGGCGCGAGGGGCATGTCGTCGGAGGCAGGCGCGGTCATGGCGGGAGGAAGCCGCGCGGCGCGAGGGCGGCGGCGCCGGGCGGGCCGGCGAGGGCGTCGACGAACGCCGCGGCGAGCGCGGGCTGCGGACTGTCCGTGACGGCCGCGACCTCGTAGGTCGGCACGATCTCCTCGGCGCCGGTGAAGGGCACGACGCGCAGCCTGTCCTGGACGCCCTCGGTGACGTCGGTCGCGTAGGCGACCCCGGCGTCGGCCTCGCCGGCGGCGACCTTGCCGACGACGCCGCGGACGTTCTCCTCGCGCGAGACGACGTTGGCGAGCGCCGCCTCGCGCAGGCCGAGGCGGTCGAGGGCGGCGCGCGCGTACTCGCCGACCGGCACCCCGTCGGCCGCGATCACCAGGCGGACGCCCGGCTTGGCGAGGTCGGCCGGCGACTGCACCCTGTCGTCACCGACCGGCGCGACGATCACCAGCCTGTTCCTCGCGAACACCCTCGGCGGGCCCAGCCTCGCCTTCGCGCGCTCGATCTGCGCGTGGTCGGCCGAGGCGAACACGTCGGCCGGCGCGCCCTCCAAGATCTGGGCGGCGAGCGCCTGCGAGCCGGCGAAGTTGAACACGACGTCGACGCCGGGGTGGTCCTTCTCGAACGACCGCTCGAGGTCGAGGAGGGCCTCCTTGAGCGACATCGCCGCCGCGACCGTCAGCTCGGTGCGCGCGGCCGTCTGCGCGGCGGGGGAGCCGCCGCAGGCGGCGAGGAGAAGGAGCGGGAGGATCCGTCGCACGGCTCAATCCTGCAGCAGGGCGCGCGCGATGACGAGCTTCTGCACCTCGGTCGCGCCCTCGTAGATCCGCAGCGCCCGGATCTCGCGGTACAGCCGCTCCGGCACCTGGCCGACGGTGACGCCGAGGCCGCCGAAGCTCTGCACGGCGCGGTCGATCGCCCGCTGCGCCGACTCCGTCGCCGCCATCTTCGCCATCGCCGCCATGTCGGAGGTCGCGCGGCCCTCGTCGCGCGCCGCCGCCGCGCGGTAGACCAGCAGCTGCGCCGCGAGGTGCTCGGTCGCGACGTCGGCGAGCGCGAACTGCAGGCCCTGCTGCTCGGCCAGCGGCTTGCCGAATTGCACGCGCCGCTTGAGGTGCGCGACGGTCTCGCCGATCGCCCGGTCGGCGAGCCCGAGCGCCGCGGCGCCGACGCTGACGCGGAACACGTCGAGGTTGCCGAGCGCGAGCTTGAGGCCGGCGCCCGGCTCGCCGACGCGGTGCGCGTCGGGCACGAACACCTGGTCGAACTCGACGCGGCCGATCGGGTGCGGGGCGATCACCTTGGTGCGGATGACCTTGAGGCCAGGTGCGTCGCCCGGGACCCAGAACGCCGAGATCCGCGGCCTGTCGCCGCCGCCCTCGCGGGCGAACACGGTGTAGCTGTCGGCGACCCCGGCGTTGCTGATGAAGCACTTCGCGCCGTCGAGCACCACGCCGCCGTCGGCCGCGGTCGCGGTCGTCTGGATGTTCTTGACGTCGGACCCGGCCTCCGGCTCGGTCAGCGCGAACGCGCAGATCGCCAGCCCGCGGGCGACCCGCGGCAGCAGCTCGACCTTCAGCGCCTCGCGGCCGGCGAGCGCGACCGGGTACGAGCCGAGGCCCTGCATCACGAACGCGGTGTCGAGCGCCCCGCTCTCGCGCGCGAGCCACTGGCGGATCAGGCAGATCGCCGTCGACGACAGCCCCTCGGCCGCGCCGCCGTACGCCGCCGGGACCATCCAGGTCAACAGGCCCGCGTCGGCGAGGCGCGCGGCGTAGGTGCGCGCCGCGACGTCCTCGTCGTCCTCGGGCACCGGCGCGGCGCGCAGCGCGTCGACGAAGCCCGCGAGCGTGTCCTCGAGCGCGCGCCAGCGGGCGGCCTCGCCGGGCAGCACGCCGCGCAGCGTGACGGATGGCGTGAGGAGCATGTTCATACGGTCATGCTCCTAGCGCCAGCGCGGCGGGCGCTTCTCGAGGCGGGCGCGGTCGGCCTCGGCGAAGTCGGGGTGCTGCATGCAGATCGCCTGGGCCTGCGCCTCGGCCTCGATCGCGGCGGTGAAGTCCATGTCCTGCTCCTGCTGGAGCATCGTCTTGGTCATGCGGACCGCGAAGTGCGGGCCGTCGGCGAGCCGTTTGGCGAGCGCGAACGCGGCGCGGTCGACGTTGTCGCGGTCGGGCTCGTCGTCGACGACCTGGGTGGCGAGGCCGATCTGCAGGCAGCGGTCGGCGGGCACGCGGTCGCCGAGCATCAGGATCTCGCTCGCGTGGCCGAGGCCGACCACGCGCGGCAGGAGCCAGCTCGCGCCCATGTCGGCGCCGGACAGTCCGACCTGCGGGAACAGGAACGCGAAGAACGAGCCCTTGCCCATCACCCTCAGGTCGCTGGCGAGGGCCATCACCGCGCCCGCGCCGGCGGCGACGCGCTTGACGCTGGCGACGATCGGCAGCTTGCAGCGGCGCATCGCGTGGATCAGCTCCCCGGTCATCCGCGTGAAGCGCACAAGCCCCTCGGCGTCGCGCTCGAACAGCCGGGTGATGATGTCGTCGACGTCGCCGCCGCCGCAGAACGCCCGGCCGGCGCCCTGCAGCACCAGCGCCCGCGCGCCGCCGTCGGCGTGGGCGCGCCGGTCGATCACCGTGAACAGGTCGGTCAGCTCGCGGTAGACCTGGAACGTCAGCGCGTTGAAGCGGTCGGGCCGGGTCAGCGTGATCACGCCGACGCGCTCGCGCTCCTCGTAGTGAAAGCTGTCCGGGCGCGGCAGCGGCAGGGCCCGCAGGTCGGGATGGGCGTTGTCCGTCACCCGGTGACTGGTAGCACGGCGAGGCCCTGGATCTCCACCTTCGCCCCGGGCTCGAGCAGGTCGGCGACCTGGACCAGCGCCATCGCCGGGTAGTGCCGGCCCATCAGCGCGCGGTAGGCCGCACCGACCGCGCCGAGGTCGGCGAGGTACTCCTGCTTGTCGGTCACGTAGACCGTCAGCGAGACGAGGTCCTCCGGCCGGCCGCCGGCCGCCGCGACCACCGCCAGCACGTTCGCCAGCGCCTGCCGGAACTGCGGGCCGAACTCGCTCGACACCAGCCGCTCGCGCTCGTCCCAGCCGATCATCCCGGCGATCGCCAGCACCTCGCCGCGGGCCGCCATGCCGTTGCTGTAGCCCTTCGGCCGCGGCCAGCCCTCGGGTCGGATCGCGCGCGGACCGGTCGGTGCGTCGTGGCTCATCGCCGGCGAGTGTCGCACGCGCTCCACACTTCCTCCAAACTTCGGCGCCGCGGTGCTGTTACGTTCGCGTGTGAGCGGAGGCATCGCAGTGACCGCACGTCGACAGCCCGAGATCCTCGTCGTCGAGGACGACCCGCCGATCGCCGCCGGGATCGTCCGTGGGCTCAAGGCCGCGGGCTTCGCCGTCGAGCTCGCCCACGACGGCCGCCGCGGCGCCGAGCTGGCCCTGTCGCGCCCGTTCGACCTGATCGTCCTCGACCTGATGCTCCCCGAGCTCGGCGGCTTCGAGGTCCTCGAGCTGTGGAAGAACCGGCTCTCGACCCCCGTCGTCGTGCTGACCGCCCGCACCGACCTCGACGCCCGCCTCCAGGCCTTCGCCGGCGGCGCCGTCGACTACCTGCCCAAGCCGTTCTGGGTCGAGGAGCTGGTCGCCCGCGTGCGCGCCCGCCTGCGCCTGCCCGAGGCCGCGCCGGCCCGCACGATCGCGTGGGACGACGCCGTGCTCGACCTCGACGCCCGCGCCGTCACCCTCGCCGGCTCGCCGCTCGCGCTGACCGCCCACGAGTTCAACGTCCTCGCTTACCTGGTCGAACGGCCAGGTCGTGCGATCTCCCGCCGTCAGCTCGCCGAGGCCGCGCTGCCGGCCGGCGGCGACCGCAGCGAGCGGACCGTCGACTCGCACGTGGCCCGGATCCGCCGCAAGCTCGGCGCCGCCGGGGCCCGGCTCGTCACCGTGTGGGGGATCGGCTACCGATTCGACGCACCGGAGGCCGCGTGAAGCAGATCCTGCGCGGCCTGGCGGGCCGGGTCTTCCTCGCCGCGGCGATCTGCGCCGGCCTGAGCGTCGCGCTGGTCGCCGGGGTGCTCTCCTCGATGATGCTCGACCAGGCGCTCAAGCGGATCAGCCTGCTCACCCCGCAGCTCGACCCGATCCACCTCGCGCAGTGCGAGCGCGACCCCGTCGGCTTCGTGCGCGGCGTCGGCCCCGACCTCGCGCTCCACGCCTACGACGAGCAGCAGCGCCCGGCCGTCGAGGGCTCGCCGCCGATCGACGCGAGCCTGCTCGCGCGCCTGCAGGCCGGCGAGGCCGCGCCGACCCGCCTGTACTGGTTCGGCGTGTGGGGCGGCGGCGCCCTGCGGCGCACCGCCGACCGCGGCCCGTGCGCCTTCTTGCAGATGCACTGGCGGATCAGCAAGGCCGACCGCCGCCTCGGGCTCGTCATGATCTTCGGCCTGCTCGCGGTCAGCGTCGCCACCGCGGTCGGGCTCGCCAGCTTCTTCGCCGTGCGCCCGATGGCCGTCCGCCTCGAGCGCCTGCGCCGCGCCACCCAGCAGGTCGGCCAGGCCGCCGGCTACGCCTCTGCCGCGGACCCCGAGGCCGACGACCTCGGCCAGCTCTCGAACCTGCTCGACCAGGCCCACGCCCGGATCGCCGCCGACGCCGAGCGCGCCGAGGCCCGCCAGCGCGCGCTCGAGCAGCACCTCGGTAACATCGCCCACGACCTGCGGACCCCGCTCGCCTCGCTGCAGATCGCGCTCGAGCAATTGTCCGGGCGCGACACGCACGAACCGCTGGTCCGCGGCGCGATCGACGACGTCGTCTACATGGGCGCGCTGATCGACGACCTGCACCTCGCCTGCCGCCTGCAGGAGGGCGCCGACCCCGTGCGCGGCGACCCGCGCGTCGACCTGTCCGCCGTCGTCGACCGGCTCGCGCGCCGGTTCGCCGCGCTCGGGCGGACCCGCGGCATCGAGGTCCACGGCGCGCGCCCCGACGGGCCGGTGCTCGCCCGCTGCAACCCGTCGATGGCCGAGCAGGCGATCGCCAACCTCGTGCACAACGCGGTCGCCCACGGCGAGCCCGGCGGGCACGTCGCGCTCCTGCTCGAAGAGACAGGCGCCGAGTTCTGCCTGACCGTCGTCGACGACGGCCCCGGCGTGCCCCCGGCCGACCTGCCGCGGATCGGCGAGCGGACCTTCCGCAGCGACGAGGCCCGCCAGCGCGACCCCAAGGGCAGCGGCCTCGGCCTGGCGATCGCCGGCGAGGTCTGCCGCCGCGCCGGCTTCACCCTCGAGTTCGCGCGCGAGCAGCCGCGCGGGCTCCGGGCCACGATCTCCGGCCCGCGCGCCGGCTCCACAACTCCTCCACACTCGTCCTGAACAATCGTCGCCGATGCAACGGCTCGCCGCTCGAACCATCCCGCTCTGCCTCGCCCTCGCCGCCTGCCCCGGCGACCCGGGCGACGCCGCGACCTCCGAGTCCGCCGGCTCGACCAGCTCGACGACGTCCGCCGAGGCGGCCGCGGTCACCTACCACCGCGACGTCAAGGCGATCCTCGACGCGAAGTGCGTCGGCTGCCACAGCCCCGGCAACATCGGCCCGTTCTCGCTGCAGACCTACGCCGAGGCGAGCATGTTCGCGCCGACCCTGCCGCCCGCGATCGAGGCCGGGACGATGCCGCCGTGGACGCCCGACAACGCCTGTCGCACCTACAAGCACGACGCCTCGCTGACCGACGATCAGAAGCGCACCGTGCTCGACTGGGTCGAGCTCGGCGCGCCCGAGGGCGACCCCGCCGACGCCCCGCCGCCGCTCGAGCCGCCGGCGCCGATCGACTACGACCTCGAGCTCGAGCTGCCCGTCGCCTACACCCCGACGGTCGTCCCCGACGAGTACCGCTGCTTCACGATCCCCTGGCCCAAGGACCAGGACAGCTACATCACCGCGCTGACCGTGGTCCCCGGCGAGAAGTCGATCGTCCACCACGTGATCGCCTACGCCGTCCCCCCGGCCGACATCCCCGCCTTCCAGGCGCTCGACGACGCCGACCCGGACCCCGGCTACCCGTGTTACGGCGGCCCGGGCGGCGGCGGCTCCGACGGCCGCACGCGCTGGATCGGCTCCTGGGTCCCCGGCCGCGCCGGCGGAGCGACGCCCGAGGGCACCGGCCTGCACGTCGCGCCCGGCTCGCTGGTCGTCGTGCAGATGCACTACCACCCGTACCCGGGCGCCGCGCCGGACCGCTCGCGGATCCGGATCCGCACCGCCGCGGCGGTCGAGCGCGAGGCGGTCGTGCTGCCGTTCACCGACCCGAAGTGGCCGCAGGGCACCGAGCCGATGCTGATCCCGGCGGGCGAGCCCGATGTCGTCCACGGCTTCGAGGCCGACCTCGGCAACTTCCTGCCGATCCTCTTCCCCGACGGCCCGTTCACGCCCGGCCAGCCGTTCGTGGTCCACGCGGCCGCGCTGCACATGCACACGTTCGGCAGCCGCGGCTCGCTCCGCGTCGTCGGCGACGACACGTGCCTGCTCGACATCCCGCGCTGGGACTTCGACTGGCAGGGCAGCTATCCGTTCACCGAGACGGTGACCGTGAACCCGGGCCAGAAGATCCGGATCGAGTGCCACTTCGACAACTCGGCCGAGAACCAGCCGCTCGTCGACGGCGTGCGGCAGCCGCCGAAGGACATCGGCTGGGGCGAGGGCACCGGCGACGAGATGTGCCTCGGCACCCTGTTCCTGACCGCGAACTGAGGCTCACGGGTACACGAGCGCCAGCGGCCCGCCGGGCAGCGTCAGCGACCCGCTCAGCTCGACCGTATCGACCGGCCCGTTCTGCCCCTCGACCGCGTCGATCTGGCACCAGCCCTCGGCGTTCGGCGTGCACGTACACGGCACGTTCAGGCAATTCCACGCGGTCGCCACGGCGGCCGTCACGGTGTACTCGCCGGACGCCGCGTTCAGCCAGCGGCCGCACTGCAGCCCCGACGGGCACGACTCCGGCAGGCAGCGGTCGGGCACGGCGACGTCGGCGAACTGCTGCCCGCTCCACGCCCCGGTGTACGTCGCCCCGGGCTGGATCACGATCGGCCCCGGCGGCGGCCCGGCGTCGCTGCACGCGTTGCCGCAGTCCTCGTTGTCGAACAGTGCGCACGGGAAGTCGCAGTCGTTCGGCGCGGTGATCAGCGGCTCCTCGGCGCCGAGCGGGCGGAGCGCGAACGTCTGCGCGCGGAACCCGACCGCCCCGCCGCCGGGCGTGTACGCGCGCAGGTAGATCGGCGCGGCCGAGTCGTTGCGCAGCGAGATCGCCACCGGCGCGTGCGTCGGCTGCGGCGTCGTCGTGGCGAAGAACGCCTCGCACGGCTCGCACGCCCCCTGGCACTCGGTCAGCGCGTTGAACGGGACCACCCCGTCGCAGCCGCCCCAGGTGAACGGCGCGCAGCGCCGCGCGGCCGGGTCGTAGTAGTAGCGCTCGAACGCCGCGTCGCAGTCGCCCGGGTCGGGGACCAGCCCGCACGCCTCCTGCGTCCCGGCCTCGTCGCCGCTGCCGCCGGCGACGCACCCGACCAGCGCCGCCGCGACCAGCGCCGCCATCGATCTGCGCGAGAGATGCACGGCGCTCACTTCAGGTTGAGCGAGTAGGGCAGGGTCATCTCCTGGCCGTCGCGGGTCTTGGCGAACTTCCAGCCCTTCGCCTTCTCGGCGACGCAGGTCGTGATGCTCGCCTCCTTGATCGTGCTCGCGTCGTCGAACGTGACGCCCGCGACCGAGCCGTCGCCGGCGACGGTGATGTCGAGCGACAGCTTGCCCGAGAGGTCGGGCTTGGCCTCCTTCGCCTGCGCGAAGCAATCGGCGACGTCGCCCTGCTTGCCCTGCATCGTCTCCTCGAACCCGTCGACGGTGAGGATCTCCTCGCTCGCCCCGCCGCCGCCCGCTGCGCCGTCGTCGGGGTCGGCGAACACGTCCTCCCCCTTGAGCCGCTTGCCGTCGGGCGGGGACGAGTCCGCCTGCTTCTTGCAGGCGGCGAGGGATGCGAGGCAAAGCGCGAGGAGCAGGGGGTAGGTCCGCGTCGTCATGCCGTCCCTTTTAACACGGACATGAGCGCAGTTTCTCGCCGGGCGGAATGTACCTGCAAGCGCAGGCGCAGAAACGAGCGCGCGGTCTGGTCCAGGGGTCAGGTGAACACGGTAAGCCACAGTTGCGGGCCGCCGATGGTTGCGGGCATGCTCCTGCTCCCTCTCTCGGGAGCGTGTGATGGCCCTCGAAATCAGCCTCGACGACATCCGCCGCGCATGGGACAGCCGGGACCCCGAGCTGTCGTCCGTGATCGTCGCCCTTGCGAACGCGCCGGACCCGCGGCCCGACAAGCCCCCGCGCGAGGGGGCGCTCCACTACGCCGCGTTCGCCGAGCACGTGAACGGCTGGAAGTACGCGCGCAGCAAGCCGCAGGAGCGGGCGCGCTACCGGATCGACACCATGCGCGCGCTCGAGAAGCCGGACGCCGAGGTCCCGCTGCCGCCGCGGCTGCGCCTGCACGAGGTCCTCGTCGACCTGTGGAACCGCTCGGCCGGCGCCTATGAGCGCGCCGTCCTGCTCGACGTGATCCAGAAGATCCCCCTGCGCTGGGGCCCGTGGCGCGGCCTCAAGCGGATCTTCAAGGAGGCCGAGGCGAAGGGCGACATCGAGGTCCTCGGCGCGCTCGCGGTCCGGTTCGACGGCGCCTACGCGACCAAGCAGCGCAAGGTCGGCGAGATCTCGCGGCACACGCTCGGCTACCTGGTCCGCCGCGCGTGGCGGTTCCTCCGGCGCCTCGGCGAGGGCCTCCCGCCCGCCTACGTCGACGCCGCCGCGTCGGTGCTGCGCCACTACGAGGACAGCACCGCGTGGAACAACACGTGGATCTACAACCACATCATCCACCACGAGACGAAGAAGTACACGCGCCGCAACTTCAAGCTCTACAAGTCCGGCGCCCCCGCGCTCGGCGAGCGCGCGTTCGGCGAGCTGTGGCGCCGCACCCCGCGGCCGGTCCTGCAGCTGCTCGAGCGCGCGCGGTCCGAGCAGGTCCGCAAGTTCGCAGTCCAGGCGATCAAGACCGACTTCCGCGCCAGCCTGCGCGAGGTCGAGGCCCCGTGGGTCGCGCGCCTGATCGCCGTCGGCTCGTCGTCGGTCGACGAGTTCGTGATCTGGCTGCTCGCCAACGTCCCGAAGTTCGACCAGGGCAGCTTCCGCGAGCTCGGCCTGCACGAGCCGGTGCTCCAGCTGCTCGACTCGCGCTGCGACGCCGCCCGCGTGTACGCGGCCCAGTACGCGCGCACGCACGCCCGCGACCTCGCGCTCGACCGCCTGATCCTCCTCGCCAACAACTCGAACGCCGAGGTGCGCAAGCTCGTCGCCGACCTGCTCGGCGACCGCGACCCGCGCAAGGACATCGGCCTCGACGCCTGGGGCCGCCTGCTCGGCACCCAGCACGGCCACGACCTCGCGGTGGGCGCCCTGAGGAAGCACTTCGGCGCGCGCGAGCTGACCCCCGAGTGGTTCCGCGACCGCCTGCTCGACAGCCGCCGCCAGGTCTTCAACTTCGCCGCCGACCTGCTGCCCAAGGTCCACACCCACAAGGCGCTCGGCGCCGGCTTCTTCCGCGACCTGCTCGACGACCCGCGGATCACCGCCTGGTCGACCGAGCACGCGCTCGACGCCCTCTCGCGCTTCCCCGGCGAGGAGCTCGGCAAGGACTTCCTCGCGCGCATGGTCCTGCACCCGTACGCGCGCGCGACGATCCTCAAGTGGATCCACGAGGACAAGATCAAGGCCGAGGAGGTCGACGCCGGCTTCTGGCGCGCGGTCGCGTTCCAGCCGACCTGGGACGAGAACAAGTGGATCGCCGAGCTGATCCAGAGCGGCCGCCCGTGGGCCCGCGAGCTCAAGTTCGACGAGTCGCTCGCCGGCACCGCGCTCGGCCTCCTCAGCGACGTCCGCCGGTTCCGCCCGAGCCAGCTCGGCTTCGACTGGCTGATGCAGCTCGCCCTGCGCCCCGAGCCGCACTACCGCAACTTCGCGCTCGAGTACATGACCAAGGCGCTCGTCCCCGCGGACTTCGCCCCGAAGACCGAGGCCGCGCCCGCCGCGTCCGCCGGCCCGACCAAGGTCGACCTCGGCGGCAAGACCTTCCTGTTCACCGGCAAGCTGGCGACGATGAAGCGCGACGACGCCGAGGCCAAGGTCACCGCGGCGAACGGCAAGAACGCCGGCAGCGTCACCGCCAAGCTCGACTACCTGGTGATCGGCGACGAGGGCAGCCCGCTCTACGGACAGGGCCGCAAGGGCAGCAAGCAGGTCGCCGCCGAGAAGCTGGTCGACAAGGGCGCGCCGATCAAGATCATCAGCGAGACCGCGTTCCTGCAGATGCTCGCCGGCGAGCAGCGCAGCTTCACCAGCGACAGCGTCACCGCCGGCTGCGAGCGCCTGTGGGACATGGCCGTCGGGCCAGGTCCGGCCGACGCCCCGCAGGCCGACTTCGCCCGCGCGTACATCCGCCGCCACCACCCGGACATCAGCCTCGCGCTGACCGACCGCCCGGTCGACCCCGGCGCCGAGGTCCCGGCCGCCTTCCTGACGTGGGCCCGCGTCCGCCCGCTGCTGACCGACAGCCGCGCCCCGGTGCGCCAGTTCGGCCTCGACCTCGCGCGCTGGGAGCTCGCGCGGTGGGCCCCGCCGCTCGGCGACCTGCTCGCCGTCGTCGAGGCGCCGCACCCCGAGGTCCGCGAGTTCGTCGGTAAGGCGCTGTTCGCCGAGGACACGCCGGAGCACAAGCGCTACCGCATCGACCCGACGACGCTCACGCCCGCCGCGGTCTACCCGTTCTGCGAGTCGCTGACCCCCGAGGTCCGCGCGATCGGCATGGGCCTGATCCGCCGCGACGCCCGCCTGGCGATCCCCGAGGAGCTGTTCCGCCTCAGCGAGAGCCCGGACCGCCACGTCGTCGCCTTCGTCGTCCGCACGATCTGGCACCTCTACCGCGACCGCGGGATCACCGAGGGCTGGAAGCCGGCCCCGCGCCCCGAGCCCAAGGCCGCGCCCGGCCCCAGGCCGACGGCGGTCAAGAAGGAGATCGAGCCGCCCGAGGGCCCCGGCGCGCCGCCGAGGCCCGCCGGCCTGCCGGCCTCCGGCGAGGCGCTGCGCGACTTCATGCGCCGGATGCTGTTCACCGTCCCGCCGACCAAGCCGAGCGCCGAGGCCAAGCAGGCCGCCGAAGGGGGCGCGCAGGCGGCCGCCGTGCAGGATGTCCCGAAGACCAGGAAGCTGCGCCCGCTGCCCGCGCGCAAGGCCAAGCTCGCGCTCGTCGAGGCGATGCGCGACCTCGCCGAGGCCGACCGCAGCTTCGCCGCGCTCGCCGGCCCGGTCGTCGTCGAATTCATGGGCTCGCGCGGCGCGAGCGAGCGCGCGGCCTGCATGGTCGCGCTGGCGCGGATCTCCGCGGCGCACCCTGACCTCGAGCTCACGACGGAGGCTGCCTGATGTCGACGCCCGTCACCGATCGGTTCACGAACGACAAGTACACGCAGATCCGCGGCGACCTCCGGGCGATCCTCGCCCACGGCGTGCAGCTGATCGTCGCCACGGTCCACCCGGAGAACCAGGCGACCGCGCTCTACCGCCTCAACCTCGACACCGGCGAGCTGGTGTCCGGGGAGCTGCCCGCCGGCGCCGTGGCGCTCGCGGCCGACGACGCCCACGTGTTCGTCGCCGGCAGCGACGGCCAGGTCTACAAGGCCGGTCTCGACAAGGGCGAGCCGCGCCCGCTCGGCCCGAAGTTCGACCCGCCGCCGGTCGCCCTCGCCCCGGCCGCCGGCGGCCGCCTCGCGGTCGTCGCCGGCAAGCAGCTCGTGATCGTCGCCCGCAAGGACGGCAAGGAGCTGCAGCGGATCGAGCTCGCCGAGTTCGCCACCGCGATCGCGGCCGACCCGAGCGGCACCTGGCTGGTCGTCGGCAGCGACCGCGGCACGCTCTCCGTGTTCGACTGCGAGAACAAGGAGGCGTTCTACGCCGGCGAGTCGAAGAAGCTGCACGAGGGCGCGGTCACGGCGCTGGCGTTCGAGCCCGACGACCTGCGCGTGATGTCGGCCGCCGTCGACCACCGCCTGCTCGTCACCCACGTCCGCGGCGACCTCGACCCCGAGGACCGCGGCGGCAAGAACATGCACGGCGACCGCACGACCGCGATCGTGCTCGGCCCCGGCGACCGCTTCTACACCGCGGCGCTCGACTCGACGATCAAGCAGTGGGTCCGCGGCGCCGGCCAGCGCAAGCCCGCGACCCAAAAGGACGGCCTCGCCAAGGTCGCCTGCCTCGCGCTCGGCGAGTACAAGGGCAAGACCCACGTCGTCGCCGGCTGCGCCGACAACACGCTGCGCCTGTTCCCGATCGACGCCGAGGGCAAGCTCGGCGACCGCGAGCTCATCTACTACGGCGCCCAGCAGTGGGCCGAGTACGAGCTCAAGCGCCGCGACCCGAAGCTGCGCGAGGTCGCCCTGCGCACCCTCGCCGGCTGGAACGACGCCAAGGCGCTCGAGACCCTCGCCGGCCGCGTCAGCCAGGACGACGACCACGGGATCAAGGTCCTCGCGACCGAGCTGCTCGGCGCGTCGAACAACCCGCGCGCGATCAAGCTGCTCGAGCCGCTGCTGCGCGCCTCGGAGGAGGCCGTCCGCCTCGCCGCGCTCGCCGGCCTGCGCAAGCTCGAGGGCGCCGACTCGCTGCGGATCTTCGACCTCGCGCTCGCGGTCGGCAAGCGCGACGTCGGCACCGCCGCGATCACCGCGCTCGCCGAGCTGGCCCGCAAGGACGACCTCGCGTTCACCCGCCTGGTCGGCGCGCTGTCCGGCCAGCCGCGCGAGGTCCGGGTCGCCGCCCTGGCTGCCCTCGAGGACCTGCACGAAAAGACATCCCCCGAGGCCGAGCTGATCGCCCTGCGCGCGACCCAGGCCGACATCCGCCGGACCGCGCTCGTCCGCTTCTACCAGCGCAAGATGCTCGGCCTCGCCGAGGTCCAGGCCGCGCTGCGCCGCTTCTCCGCCGACAGCGACGCCGGCGTCCGCCAGGCCGCGTTCCTGATCTCGCTGCTCGCCCGCCCGAAGCTGGCGGCCGCGCTGCGCTGCCGCGACAAGCAGATCCACCGCCAGCTGCACGAGATCGAGACCGCGCCGTCGCCGGTCGACGAGGTCAAGGCGGCGATGGGCCCGATCCCGCTGCCCGCCAAGGGCGAGGCCAAGGCCAAGCAAGAGGACGAGCTGCCGAAGGCGCCGATGGTCCCGCTCAAGGACCTCGAGGAGGCCGACCGCCGCCCGCTGCTCGAGGCGATGGCCAGCCGCGCCCTCGACACCTGCCTCGCCGGCGCCGTCGGCCTCGCCGCCCTACAGGACCCGCGCGCCCTCGGCACGCTGCTCCAGCTCAGCCGCGAGAACACCCCGGCCGTCCGCGTCGACACGTGCAAGGCGCTCGCCGAGCTCGGCGACCCGCGCGGCGGCGCCCGCCTGCGCCTGATGCTGCGCGACGGCGACGCCAGCGTCCGCGACGCCGCCTTCTCCGCGCTCGCCCGCCTCGAGGAGGGCGGCCCGCTCGCCGTCGCCGAGTCGGGCCTGTACGCCGAGCAGGAAGACGTCCGCCGCCGCGGCCTCGACCTCCTGCTCAAGCAGATCAAGAAGGCCGGCAAGGACGGACAGGACCCGAAGGCGATCGCGCTGCTCGAGCGGGCCCTCGGCGACGCCGGCAAGACCGTCCGCTCCGAGGCGTTCAAGGCCGCGCTCGCGCTCGAGGTCGGCGGCGGCGGGGCCGACAGCCTGCGCTTCGCCCTGCGCAGCATCCACGCCGACATCCGCCGCGAGATCCTCAACGAGGTGATCGGCCAGATCTCGCAGTCGTGGGCCTGGCCGCTGCTGCTCGAGCTGCTCGGCGACCCCGACCCCGGCGTGCGCAAGGACGCCTTCGAGTTCGCGCTCAAGCGGACCAAGGGGATCGGCGCCGAGCCGCTGTCGGCCGCGCTCGCCGGCAAGTACGTCGACCTCCGCCTCGAGGCCGTCAAGGTGCTCGCCAAGCGCAAGGCCGCCGGCACCCACGAGCTGCTGGTCAAGGCGATCGACGACGAGGACGAGGCGGTCCGCCAGCTCGCCGTCGACGCGCTGCTGACCGGCGAGGGCGAGGAGGCCCTGCCGACCGCGCTGCGCAGCAAGCACCCCGACGTCGTCGTCCGGGCCGCCTGCGCGCTGGCTGTCCACGGGGACAGCTCGGTCCGCGCCCCGCTCGAGGCGATGGTCGCCGAGCCCGAGCCCGAGATCCCGGCGCTGCGCGGCAAGTGGCTCGACCGGGTCGTCCGCGCGCTCGCCGGCCTCGCCGAGCTCGGCGACCCGGCGGCGAGCCACAGCGTCCTGCCGCTCCTGCAGAGCAAGGAGGCCCAGCTGCGCAAGGCCGCCGCCAACGCGCTGTCGTGGATGGCCCGCCCGGACAACGCCAACGCGGTCTTCGCCCTGCAGGCCGCGCTGCAGCACAGCGACGTCGCGGTCCAGACCGAGGCCGCGCTCGGCCTCGCGTTCGTCGGCGACCCGGCCGGCGCGTCGCTGATCTTCTCGCCCGGCAAGGCCGCGCCGCCGCCGGCGAGGGCGCTGCTCGCCGCGCTCGCGCTCGGCAACGAGGACCTGCTCGTCAGCTTCCTCGACCACGCCGACGACAAGCTGCGCGACCGCGCGCTGCTGCTCCTGATGATGCGCGAGATGGTCGAGGCCGACGGCGTCCCCGACCGCTGCCTCGCCGCGCTCGCCTCGGCCCACCCGCGCGTCCGCCTGCTCGCCGCCCAGGCGCTCGAGCACTTCGGCGACGACGCTGCGTTCAGCAAGTTCGTCGGCGAGCTGTTCAACGACCGCGGCGAGGGCAAGGCCAAGTGGACGTTCACACCCGCCGCGGTCCGCCAGCTCGCCGAGCTGGCGACCTTCGGCGACGCCAGGGCCAACCCGCAGCTCAAGGTCCGCGCCGCCCAGCTGCTCGACGCGCTGCTCGAGGACAAGCAGGAGTCGCTCGACCGCCTGTGGGCGATCTTCAGCAAGCGCTTCGCCAAGGCGCTCGCCGCCGCCGCCGAGCACGCCAAGAAGCGCGGCACCCCGAAGCTCGCCTACGCGCCCGCCGAGCTGCGCCAGATCGTGTTCGGCGCCTACGCGGCGCTGTCGCGCCTGCCCGGCGGCTCGGCCGAGACGCGGATCCGCCAGACCGCGCTCGCCCGCGTGCTCGCGCTCGCCGGCGTCAAGTCCGAAAGACCAGGGTCTCCGGAACATGTCGCGGCGGCCATCAGCGTGCTCGTCCCGGCGCTCGGCGACCCGCAGGGCTCGATCCGCCGCCAGGCCTTCGAGGGCCTCAAGGCGCTCGGCCTCGACAACACGACCCTCGCCGCCGAGGCGCTGGCGACCGGCCAGAGCGACACCGGCTCGTGGGGCCTCGGCCTGCTCTCGCAGGAGGGCGGCGCCGCCGCGGGCCTCAAGGTGCTCGAGGAGACGCTGCTGCAGCGCGACGACGGCCTCGAGCAGGAGGCCGCCAAGCTGCTCGCCGAGAAGAAGTCCGGGATCCGCCCCGGCTCGCCCGAGGCCGAGACCCCGGCCGGCGAGAAGGCCCGGCGCGACGCGTGGATCTACGTGCACAAGCTGTCGCTCGCGGCCCGCTCGGAGAAGCTGCGCCTGTCCGGCGTCCAGGGCCTCGTCGTCTACTACGAGCCCGGCGGCAAGGGCGAGGCGGCCGACGCGATGCGCAGCGCGCTCGCCTCGAAGTACCGCGCGGTCCGGTTCGCCGCGGCGCTCCAGCTCGCGACCCAGAAGGACGTCGCCGCGTTCGACGTGCTCGTCGAGATGCTGCGCTCCGACCAGTCGAACGAGCAGAACCACGCGATCCAGGCCCTGCAGCGGCTCGGCGACGTCCGCGCGGCCCAGGCCTTCCTCGACCGCATCGACCGCGACCCGGCCGGCACCGCCCGCGTCGACGACCTGCTGCGCGCCGCCGGCGGCTTCCGCCAGGGCTCCATCGTCGAGCGGATCCTCGGCCACGTCGACCACCCGAAGCGCCGCGCCGCCGCGTTCGGCGCGCTGATCGTGATCTCGGGCTACGACCAGCGGATCGAGGACCTCGAGGACGCCGGCCCCGAGAGCCCGTCGTCCCTGCGCGACGCCGGCCTCGACGACGACGACGACGACGACGACGACGATTACAGCGACGACGACGGCGACGACGACGACGACGACACGAGCGACGCCCCGGCGGCGCGCGTCGCCGACTGGGAGTCGAAGCAGTTCCCGCGCCACGACGGCGTGCTCGTCCAGATCACCGAGGCCGCGCGCCGCCTGTCCGACGACCGCACCCTGCAGACGCTGCTCCCCGGCCTGCGGTGGGCCCGCGGCAAGGAGGTCGACGCCAGCCTCGCGCCGCTGTGGACCTACCCGAAGCCGGAGATCGCCCGCCGCGCCGTCGAGGCGCTCGGCTGGCGCCTGCGCAAGCGCTCCGGCCCGGCCGAGCCGCTGCTCGCCGCGCTCAAGTCGAGCGACAGCGAGGTGTCGTTCCTCGCCGCCGAGGGCCTCGCGCTCGCCGGCCGCGGCGAGGGCACCAGCGTGCTGCTGACCAGCGTCGACCTGATGCCCGACCTCGGCCTGCGCAAGCGCGCGGTCAAGGCGCTCGGCGAGCTCGCCGACATCCGCGCGCTCGACACGCTGCTGCGGCTGGTGTCCGACGACGGCCACGCGCTGCAGGAGGAGGCCGCCGAGGCGCTCGGCCACATGGGCAAGGCCGCCGAGGCCCAGCCGGGCCAGCCGCAGAAGATCTTCGGGATCTTGCAGCGCCTGGCCAAGGGGACAGGCGGCGTCGCCCGCCGCGCGCTGGTCGGCCTGCGCCACTTCGGCACCCGCGAGGCGTGGGACCTGATCCGCGGCCGCCTGCGCGACGACGACACGCAGATCCGGGCGACCGTCGCCGCGCTGCTCGAGCACTGCGCCGACCCGACGACCGCCGAGCTGCTGACCAACCGCCTGCACGAGGAGCGCTACGCGAACGTCGCCCAGGCGCTCGCCCGCAGCCTGCGCACGCACCACGGGCCCGACTCGCTCGAGCCCGACTACGCGATGGTGCTCGGCTTCCACGCGCCGCTCGAGCGCGAGCTGCTGAGCCGCCTGCGCGACAAGGGCGACGCGCTGCGGCTGTTCGCGCTGCTGCCGAAGCTGCAGCGCCAGGACCTCTACCAGGCCCCGCTGGTCCAGATCTTGACCAACCGCGACCCGCTGCCGGTCGACGCCGCGGCGCCGCACCTCGGGCTCGCGCACCCGCGCACGGCGATGGTCGCCGCGCAGGTGATCGGCCGCGCCGGCGCGGCCGCGAGCAAGCACAGGGACGCGCTGGTCGCCGCGACGAAGGCCTACCGCGAGGCCTGGCTCGCCGAGTACCGGCGCCTCGTCCACGGCGAGAAGCACCGCCTCGGCGAGCTCGAGGGCCCGTACCTCGCGCTGCTGTGGGCCTGCGGCCGCCTCGACGTCGGCGCCGACGAGCTGGTCGCCGCCGCGACGCTCGCCGCCGACGGCACCGCCCACGCGGCGCACGGCCGCCGGCTGCGCCGCCAGGCGGTGATCGACCTGGCCGGAGGGGCAGGCGGGGCCGCGGGCGCGAAGGCGCTCCGGGCCGCGCTCGCCGGCAGCGACGCCGAGCTGCGCGAGCTCGCGGCCGCCGGCCTCGGCCAGCGCGACGCCAAGCCGGCCGCGCAGATCGGCGGGGTGCTCGACGACGCCGGCCCGCTCGCGCGCCTCCTGTCCCGCGGGACAGACGGCGCGACCGCGGCGCTGCGCGGGGCCGCCGGCGACGTCCACCGCCAGGGCGTCGTCCTGCCGTACCTCGCCGCCGCGGCCGACGTCGCCGGCCTGACCAAGGCGCTCGCCGACAAGTCGGCCAGCGAGACCGCGCGCCTCGGCCTGGTCGAGGCGCTCGCCCGCGCCGCCACCGACGACGCGATCGCGGCGCTCAAGCAGCTCGCCGCCGACGAGGCCGAGGACGAGGAGCTGCGCAAGGCCGCCTGGCGCGCCGTCCGCCGGGCCACGCGGGCGCAGGACGCCGCCGAGAGTCCCAAGACGCGCCACAGCCGCTGGGAGGTGCAGCCGTGAGCGAAGAGACCAAAGAACCCGAGTCGAGCAAGCCCGAGGAGCAGCTCACCGACCCGCGCACGCCGGTCCGCCTGACCTACGGCGGGGCGAGCCAATTGGAGGCGAGCGAGGCCGCCGCGCGCCTGCGCCTGTTCGCCAACAGCGAGCGCCCGCCCGTCCGCGCCGAGGGGGCGCTGAAGCAGCCGCTGCTGGTCCGCGAGGCGCTGTCGGCCCTGTACGAGGTCGTCAGCTCCGACTTCCGTTATGTCCCGAAGGACAGGACAGCGTACCTCGCCTACCAGCGGCTCAAGAAGCAGACCGCCGGCCAGGCGGCGTGGCAGGCCCAGCAGGCCTACTTCGACTGGCTGGCGCGCAACGACCCGTCGGCGTGGGTCGTGCTCGACCCGGTCGTCACCGTCCACCCGGACAAGCTCCTGTTCGAGGTGTTCTCCAAGGACGAGGGCGCCTACGCGCAGATGGCGATCGACTGGTCGGCGTTCGACCGCGAGGGCGAGCTGCGCTGCGGCACGACCAACATCGACTACAGCAAGGCGCTGTTCGACGGCGTGCAGCGGATCCGCAGCTACCGCGAGACCCGCCTGGCGATCGGCGCCGACGCGGTCGCGGTCAGCAGCGACGGCGCCAGGCCGCCGGTGATCGAGAAGTCGATCCAGCTGCCCGACAGCTGGCTGCGCGGGTTCTTGCAGGTGCAGGCCGCGGCGACGCTCCCGACCACGGTCGTGCGGATCGCCGCGATCGACCTCTACAACGTCCTGCGCCAGCTGCGGCTCAACGCCGACAAGAAGCAGGGCGGCCGCGGCGTCCGCGTCGAGCTCGTGCCCGGCGAGCCGCCGCGCCTGGTGCTCGAGCCGTGGGAGCTGGTGCTCGCGACCAGCGCGGGCCCGTACACCGGCCGCACGCCGGCGCTGATCCGGATCTGGGGCCGCCGCCGGCTGTCGCTGCTGCGTCGCCTCTTGCCGTTCGTCGAGACCGTCGACATCCACCTGCTCGGCTCCGGCCTGCCGAGCTTCTACGTGCTGCGCGCCGGCCCGGTGACCTTCACGCTCGGCCTGTCGGGCTTCACCTCGGCCAACTGGTCGCAGGCGGTCGGCTTCGACCAGCTGCTCCCGCGCGACCGCGGCGAGGAGGCCGCGGCGACGCTCGCCGCCGTGCTCGAGCAGCTCGGCAAGGTGTGGGTCGCGTCGGCCGACGACCTGGCGAAGGCGACCAAGAGGTCCGCGAGCGACGTCCGCGCGGCGCTGCAGCTCGCGTGTCAGCACGGACAGGTGATGTACGACCTGTCCCAGGATCGCTACCGCTTCCGCCCGCTGCTCGGCGGCGCGATCGACCTCGGGCGGCTCGTCTACCGCAACGCCCGCGAGAAGGTCGCGCACGACCTCGTCGCCAGGGGTGCGGTCAAGATCGCGACCGAGAACCGGATCTACGGCGTCGGCCTCGAGCTGACCGGCAAGGTCCAGGTCGCGGCCGACCGCCGCGACTACCGCCCGCAGCTGACGCTCGACGACGACGGCCGGGTCCGCGGGGCCGAGTGCACCTGCGCGTTCTACCGCAAGCACCGCCTCAAGGAGGGCCCGTGCGCCCACCTGATCGCGCTGCGGATCGCCCAGGCGCAGGAGGAGGAGCGGCGCCGGCAGGCCCGCGGCAAGGCGCGGGCGACGATCACGCTCGAGACCCGGACCTACGCGCGCCGCCGCGGCGAGGCCGAGGAGGTCGTCCAGATCTCGCTCGACCGCCAGCGCCTCAAGCTGCGCTGGGGCCCGCGCGGCGCCAAGCTGCGGGTCCAGAGCTTCGTGTTCGGCTCGGTCGCCGAGGCGCGGGCGGCCTTCTTCGAGCGCGTCGACGACCTCGAGGCGCGCGGCTACCTGGACGGGAGCGCGGGGTAAAAAGCCATGGCGAACACCAACCGCATCGACTACAGCCGCATGCTCGAGACCTGGCGCGCCGTCGAGGCCGCCGGCGGGCGCGACAAGTACATCGAGGCCCAGCTCAAGGAGAAGGGCTACCTCGTCGAGCGCAAGCCGACCGACAGCATGAGCAAGGCCGAGCTCGAGCGCTACAAGAAGGCGCTCAAGGACGAGGCCGCGGAGAAGCGCCGGCTCGCCCGCGAGGCCTGGCTCGCCTACAAGGCGAGCCACCTGGTCCACCTCGGCGAGGGCGTGTTCTGGAGCGACCAGCACGACCAGGACAAGTGGGACCTGCCCGGCGCCGAGGAGCGCCAGGCCGAGAACGAGCTGCCGAAGCTCGACAAGCCGCAGCAGCTCGCCGAGTCGCTCGGCGTGTCGATCGCCGAGCTGCGCCAGCTCGCGTACCACCGCGACGCCGCGACGAAGCTCAACTACTACCGCTTCGAGATCCCGAAGCGCGACGGCACGAAGCGCCCGATCTGGGCCCCGCACAAGCGGCTCAAGGCGGCGCAGCGGTGGATCCTGCGCGAGATCGTCGAGCGCCTGCCGGTCCACGGGGCGGCGCACGGGTTTTTGCACGGGCGCTCGATCGCCAGCAACGCGAACGTCCACCGCGACTCGGCGATCCTGCTCAAGGTCGACCTCAAGGACTTCTTCCCGACGGTGACCCTGCCGCGCGTCAAGGGCGTGTTCCGCAAGGCCGGCTACCGCGAGCAGATCGCCACCCTGCTCGCGCTGCTGTGCACCGAGTCGCCGCGCCACGTGACCGAGGTCGAGGGCAAGACCTACTTCCTGTCCCTCGGGCCACGTTGCCTGCCGCAGGGCGCCCCGACCAGCCCGGCGATCACCAACACGCTGTGCCTGCGCCTCGACCGGCGCCTGCAGGGCCTCGCCAAGAAGCTCGGCTGGCGCTACACGCGGTACGCCGACGACCTCACCTTCAGCCTGCCGGCCGGCCACAAGGGCAAACCCGCGCTCGGCAGCCTGCTCGGCGGGATCTCGCTGATCACCGCCGCCGAGGGCTTCGTTGTCCACCCCGACAAGACCCGCGTCCACCGCTCCGGCGGCCGCCAGCAGGTCACCGGCCTGGTGGTCAACGGCAAGGGCGGACCCCGCGTCACGCGCGACTACAAGCGCGCCGTCCGGGCCGCCGTGCACAACCTCGGGCACGGCAAACCACTTAAAGAAGGTGAGACCCTCAGCAGCCTCGCCGGCAAGGTCGCGTACATCTACATGACCGACCGCAAGCTCGGGAAGCAGCTGCTCGCCGCGCTGGCGAAGGTCTGACGGCGAGAGCGCGGACGCGCCTGTCCGCGGGGACAGGCGCGCCGCGGCCTCGCAGCGGGGCACGACGGAGGCGGGCAGGTCGGCGGGGCGCCTGTCCGCACGGGCAGGCGCTCGCCGGAACGTCGACGTGCCTGTCCGCGAGGTCAGGCGCTCCGCCGGCGCGGAGCCTGCCCGTGCGGACAGGTCCCGTCAGCCGCCGTGCGCTGCGAGCCAGGCGGCCGCGTCGCGGGCCTCGGGGGCGAACGGCTCGCCGCGGGCGGTGAAGACGTCCTGCGCCTGCCGGGCGCGCGCGCGCGCCTCGTCGCTCGCGGTCGCGGAATCGCCGGTCAGGGCCCGTGCGAGCGCGAGGCGGGCGAGCGCGAGGTCGGGGTGGTCGGCGTCGACGCCAGCGGCGTAGACGTCGACGGCGCGGCGGAGCAAGGGCGCCGCCTCGGCGAAGCGCCGCTGATCGAGCCGCAGCTCGCCGAGCGCCCGGGCCGCGTCGGCGATCGGCTTGCTCTGCGGATCGAGCCGCTCCTCGTAGGTCTTCAGCGCGGACTGCATCGAGGCCGCGGCGTCGTCGAGCGCGCCGAGCCGGTGCTGCGCCTTGCCGATCGCCAGACGGATCTCGCTGCAGAAGACCTCGAACCCCGCGCCTGCACCAGCGCAGAAACCTTCGGCGCGCTGGAGGTGCACGAGTGCCTCTGTCGGGCGATCGAGGCGCAGCAACGCCTCGCCGAAGCGAAGCTCGACGTCCGCTGTCTCGGGGTTGTCGCCAAGCTGCGTGCGCGTCCGAGTGAGGGCATCTTGGAATAGGCTCGTCGCCTGGTCGGACTCCACGAGGGCGGCCGCGGCAGCGGCGAGGCCGAGCAGCGCGTCGAGCTCGCCACCCTGCGTCGCGCCGCTGGCGCGCAGGCGAGCGAAGGCGAGCAAAAAGTGTGTCCTCGCGGAATCCGGGCGGCGCTCCAGTAGGTCGATATGGCCCAGCAGCTTCAGCGCAGTCGGGTAAGTTAGCGCGTCCTCAATGCCGAACGCACGGTGGCGTTCGATCGTCTGTTCGGTCAGTTCCCTCGCGGCCGAGAGGTGGCCGGCCTGGCCCAGCGACCGGGCCAAGTTAACCTGGATCTGCAGATGGATTGGGTGATGCGCCCCGAGCAAGCGCTCGGAGGGGCCGAGGGCGCGCTCGAAATAAGTGATTGCACGCGACTCGAGGTTCGCATCTGCCTCGAGCAGGCCGAGGTTGCTCAGGGTCATGACATCGCCGACGGTGCCGGTCAGCCCGTGCTCAGCGCGGACCGCGAGGGCGCGCTGCATCGTCGTGCGCGCGCGCTCATAGTCGCCGGCGACGAAGTACGCGGCGCCGAGGTTGTTGAAAAACTCGGCCCGCACCTCGGGGTCGACCCCACGGCGCTCGGACAACGCCGCGGCCAGCGGCTCCTCGCGCAGCGCCTCCGCGGGCTGCCCCAGCCGCGCGGCCCGCAGGAACAGCCGCTTCGAGGCCGCCTGCGCCGCGACGGCGTCGTGGTCGGCCGCGACCGCGGTCCACAGCGCGCGGTCGAACGACGCGTCGGCGGCCGTGAACTCGCCGGCTTCCATCTGCAAGCTGCCCTGGCGCAGCGCCGCCTCGGCAACCAGCGGCGGGTACTCCAGCTTCTCCGCCTCCTCGAGCACGGGGACGATCGTCGCCAGGCCGGCGGTGTAGCGGCCAGCGTCCTCCTGCGCCTTCGCGCGCGCGAGCTGCTCGCGCAGGCCCTGCACGCGCGTGGCGGTCCGCGGGTCCTCGGGCGGCGGGACGTCGGCGGTCAGCGCGGCGACGTCGGCGCAGCGCGCGAGCGGCGGCAAGCTCGAGGTCGCCTGCACCGCCTTCTGCACCAGCTCGGCGTCGGCGGACGCGAGCGCGTCGACGAGGCCGGCGAAGCCGGCGCGACGCTGATCGAGGCAGGCGGTCCGTAGGTCGAACAGCTTGTCGGACTGGTGGCCCGAGGTGTGCGTCTCGCAGGCCTCGGTCCGCATCGCCACCCACTGCTTCGCGTAGGCGTCGAGCTGCGGCTGGATCCTGGCCCAGGTCTCGCCGGCGTACGGGACCTTCGTCGCCGACATGGCCGAACGGACAGCCTCGGCCTGCGCGCCGTCCCACACGCTCGCCAGCTCGTCGGCCGCGGCGGCGCACACCGGCGCGGCCGCGGGCTGCTGCAGCGCGGCCGCGCCGAAGCCGGCCGCGCCGACGAACCCGGCGAGCGCCGTCGAGGCGAGGACGCGCCGGCGACGGGCCTCGGGGTCGCGCGCGAGCTCGGCGAGCAGCTCGGCCATCGACGGCCAGCGGGCCTCGCCCGCGACCGCGAGCCCGCGCTGCAGCGCGCGGAAGATCCGGGCCGGCACGCGCGAGCCGGTCGGCGGCGGCGCGACGCGGCCGCCGATCACGTCGCCGATCAGCGCCGCGAGCGAAGTGATGTCGAACGGGTGACGGCCGTAGAGGCCCTCGTAGAGCGACACGCAGAACGCGAACTGGTCGCTCGCGGCGGTCGCCGGGCGGCCCTCGTGCTGCTCGGGGGCCATGTATGCCGGTGTCCCCATGATCGCGCCGGTCTGCGTCAGCGGGGCCTCCAGCAGCGACAGCGCGGCCGGGGACCCGCCGGCCGGCAGCGCGGGCGCCTCGAGCTCGCCGCTCGCGCGGGCGAGGCCGAAGTCGAGGACCTTGACGCTGCCGTCGTCGCCGACGAGCACGTTGTGCGGCTTGAAGTCGCGGTGGATGATGCCGGCGGCGTGGGCGGCCTGCAGGCCGCGGCCGGCCTGCAGGAACACGCCGAGGACCTCGCGCCACGGCCGGTCCTGCTTCTTGAGCCAGCCGTCGAGGCTCGCGCCGCGGACGAACTCCATCGCCACGAACAGCTGGTCGTCGTGCTCGCTGACCTCGTGGACGGTGACGATGTTCGGGTGCGACAGGCGGGCCATCGCCTGGGCCTCGCGCTTGAGGCGGGTGCGCGCGAGGCTGTCGCCGCGGCTCGGCTCGCCGCGCAGGACCTTGACCGCGACCTTGCGCTCGAGCTGGTCGTCGTAGGCGGTGTAGACGACGCCCATGCCGCCCTCGCCGAGGCGGTCGAGCACGGTGAAGCGGCCGATCTTGACCGGGGCGGCTTTGCTGCGCAAAAGCCGGCCCTTGATCAGCGCCTTCATCCGCTGGTCGTCGGCGCCGGCCTCGGGGCGCGGCGCGGGGACGCCGGCGCGTGGCTCCTCGGACAGGTGCGTCTCGAGCATGCCGAGGTCGCCGTCCGCGGGCGGCGGGGTGCGGTCCGCGGTCGAATCGCCGACCCGGGTCTCCTCGAACGCGATCTGGGCGCGCTCGCGCTCGGGCGGCGCTTCGGACGGCCGGCCGTCCGAGGAGGCGACGGTCTGCGCGAGGCTGATGTCTTGGTCGGCGGTCGGCACGGCGAGGCGAAGGTGGCGGGACATCTCTCCGGGAGCAGTGACCGCGGACCGCCGAGCAATTGCGGGCGAGTTCGCGTGCCCGGAGGCCTACTGGCGCTGCTTGAGCGCCGCGCGCAGCTTCTGGGCCCAGCTGTCGAGGTCGGACACGGTGTTTTGCAGCAGCTGCGGCGAGTTGGCGAGCTCCGCGAGCGCCGCCTCGAGCAGCTGCTTGGCCCGCCGGATCCGCGTCCGCGTGGTGCCCTCGGGCACGTCGAGCACGTCCGCGATCTCCTTGGCGGTCATCTGCTCCCAGTAGTACAGCTCGAGGATCACCTGGCTCTCGAGGGGGATCCGGCGCAGCGCCTGCAGCAAGAGCTGGGTCTCCTGGGCCTGCGCGATCAGGGTCGTCGGCGTCGGCCCGAGATCCTCGACCGAGGTCTGGTCGGGCTGGAAGCGGTCGCCGTCGCGCCGCTTGCCGCGGTAGTGCTCGTACAGCACGTTGCGCGCGATCCCGTACAGGTAGCAGTGGAAGCTGGTGCCCTCGCGCATCCGGGCCTGCGTCTCGAGCAGGATCAGGAACGTGCGCTGGATCAGGTCGGCCGCGCCGTCGCCGGCCTTCGACCGGAAGAACCGCGCGAGGCCCTCGTAGTAGCGCTCGAACAGCGCCTCGCCGGCGTCCTCGTCGCCGCCGCGCCAGGCGTCCAAAAGCTGCTGATCGTCCGGCATGGGAGCCTGCATCATAACGCATTGGGTAGTGTGCGGTGAGCTGTCGCCGGATCGCCGAATTTGCGCGTCCGCAAGCGCCGGGGGCCGCCAGGGACGCAGAACTCTGGCCTCAAAAAAATTTTCAGAGGCCGCAATTGTTCGCGGCGCGAGCTGCACTCTTCAGTAGAAGCGCAGCACGAACGGAGCCGACGATGTCCCGCCGCACGATGACCCTGATCGCCCTCGCCCTGACCCTCTCCGGTACCTCCGCCTGTGACGAGGCCCCCGAGGCCGCGTTCGGCGCCGACGGCGAGGTCGCGCTCCGGCCGGGAAGTTTCGGCAGCGGGATCCTGCTCAACACCAGCGCGAGCGGCGAATGGGCGATCGACCACCTCGACACCAACTTCGGCACGGAGCTCGACGGCGTGAGCCTGGAGAAGGTGATCGTGCAGGGCAAGGAGAAGGGCATGGATGTCGCGCTCGAGGCCGTGTGGGTCAAGAACGGCGTGATCCTGGGCAAGGGCAACGGCCAGGAGTTCAGCGGCAGCGACTTCGTCAACTCGACGTGGTACCTGTCGACGCCGAAGGCCACGCTGCAGACCCGCGAGATGACGATCGCGGCGATCACGGTCGACCCGAACGGTGTTTATCGCTACTCCTTCGTGTACCCCAACGATCCCGCCAACTACGGGCTCCACCTCTACAACTGGGCGGCCGAGAAGGAGGCGCTCGAGCAGAAGGACAAGCCTGCCGCGGCCGTCGCCCTGTGCAAGCCGGACGAGATCACCGGCAGCATCGAGGCCGTCGTCTACGGGGATGTCTACGTCGACATGAAGACCGGCGAGATGTCGGACCGGCCGAACACGATGAACCTCGCGTGCGTGTCGGGCGGCGTCGGCAAGGCCGGCGCGATCTTCGGGTTCTTGCCCCACGTCCACGGCATCGAGGCGCTCGAGGTCGGGACGCGGACGGTCCGCGCCGACTACTGCGGCGACGGCGACTCGTACACCAAGCCCGGCAACGGCCTCTACCTCAAGGACGTGTTCGGCGAGCACGACTTCGGCCAGGGCGCGAGCAACCCGACCGAGGCGATCTGGACCCGGAAGGGCGCGGCCTGCCTCGACACCCCGCGCGACGCGGCGTTCGACTACTACAGCGTCGACTGCGGCTCCGGTCCGCTGACGCCGTGCAAGGACGCGGACGTCGGCAGCTTCGCCGGCGCCCTGATGCACTCGCGCGCCCCGATCTGACCGGCCGCGCGGTCAGCGGCCCTGCTTCTTGAGCCAGGCGTCGATCTCGGCGATCTTCGCCTGGTTGTCGCCGCCGGCGCCGGCGTAGCTGGCGCGGGCGAGCGCCGCCATCGCCAACGCGCGCGGGCGCTCGCGCCTGAGGAGCGCGCGCGCGACCAGGAATTCGGCCTCGGCGCGGTCTTTGGCCTCGATCGTCGGGTCGGCGGTGCGGATCGCCGCGGCCCGCTCGGCGTGGGCGGACGCCTCGGCGGCGCCGGTCTGCAGCTCGGCCTCGGCGAGCGCGACCAGCACCGTCGCGACGTCGGGGTGGCCCTGGCCGAGCGCGGCCTCGAGGATCACAGCGGCGCGGCGCAGCGGCGGGGTCGCGTCCTGCGGCCGGCCGGCGAGGGCCAGCGTCGTGCCGAGATTGAGCAGGGTCGCGGCGACGTCGGGGTGGTCCGGGCCGAGGGCCTTCTCGCGGATCTTGAGCGCGCGCCCTAGCTTGGCCAGCGCCGGCGCGAGGAAGCCGGCGGCGGCGGACGCCTCGCCGAGCAGGTCGAGCGTGTGGCCGATCGTCGGGTCGTCGGGCGCGAGGGTCTTCTCGCGGATCTGCAGCGCCCGCTCGTAGTAGCGGAGGCTGTCGAGCAGCTTGTCCTGGTTGCGCAGCACGAGCCCGAGGTTGGTCAGCGAGTAGGCGAGCTCGGGGTGGTCGGGGCCGAGGACGCGCTCCTGGATCGCGCGGGCGGCCTCGTAGTGCTCCTGGGCCCGCCCGAGCTCGCCGAGCGCGAACTCGGCGTTGCCGAGGTTGATCAGCGCGCTCGCGGTCCGCGGGTGCTCGGGGCCGAGGGCGGCGCGGCGGATCGCGGCGGCCCGGGCGTAGTGGTCGCGCGAGGCCCGGTGGTCGCCGAGCGCCGAGAACACCGCGCCGAGGCCGGTCTCGGTGTTCGCCAGGTCGGGGTGCTCGGGCCCGAGGATCCGCTCCCGCAGCGCGAGCGCCTTCTCGAGGTTCTCGCGCGCCTCGGCGTAGCGCCCCCGCGCGTAGTCGTTGTTGCCGAGGTCGTTGAGCGAGGCGGCGACGTCGGGGTGGTCGGGGCCGAGGGCGGCGCGGCGCAGCGCGAGCGCCTCGCGGAAGCCGCGGTCGGCGGCCTCGTACTCGCCGCGCGAGTAGGCGGCGTTGCCGAGGGTCGTCACGACGCTCGCGCGCTCGAGCTGGCGCGCCGGGTCGTCGCCGGCGCCGTCGCCGAGCAGCGCGAGCGCGCGGGTCGCCAGCGCGGTCGCGTCGTCGTAGTCGCCCTGGTTGTGGCGGACGCGCGCGAGCGCGGTCATGAAGCTGGCCTGAAGGACAGGGTCGCCGCCGTCCCAGGCGAGCGCCGCCTCGGCGCCGAGCCGCAGGGCGAGCGCCCGGTCCGGCTGCGACTGGTGGACGCCGACGCTCTCGACCAGCTCGACCCACGCCTCGGCGGCCGCGCGCGCGTGTCGGCCCGCGGCGGCGACCTGGATCGCCTCGACCGCGGCGGCCTCGGCCGCGCGCGCCCGGCCCGACAGGCTCTCGAGCTCGGCGAGGGTGACCAGCGCCTCGGCGAGCACCGGCGCGTAGCCGAGCGCGCGCGCCTCGACGACCGCGGCGCGGACGCGCGCCAGCCCGGAGCCGTACTGCCCGGAGCGGGTCTCGGCGCGGGCGGCGTCGAGGCGGGTCCGCAGCGCCGAGGCCTCGGCGCGCGCGGCCGCCGACGCGGGCGGGACGAGGCTGCTCGTCAGGACCTGTTCGTCGGTGCAGGCGGCGACGTCACCGAGGCCGGCGACGACGCTGACGGCGCGCGCGACGGTCTGGCGGTCGGCGCGGGCGAGCAGGTCGACGACCGAGCGGAGCTCGGCGATCCGGCGGGCGAGGCAGGCGCTCTGCAGGTGCACGAGCTCGTCGCCCTGGGCGCCGCTCTGGATCGACCGGCAGGCGCCGGCCTGGGCGGTCGCCCAGGTCGCGGCGTAGCGGTCGAGCGCGGCCTCGATCCGGCGGTAGGTGTCGGCGGTGAAGGCGGAGTCGCCGGCGGCGGCGAAGGCGGCCTGGACCTGCTGCTTGCGCGCGTCGTCCCACACGCCGGCGAGCTGCTCGCGGGTCGCCTCGCACATCGCGTCGCTCTCGGCGCGCAGCTGGGCCCACCCGACCGCGCCGAGGGCGACGGCCGCACCTGCCCCCAAGGCCAGCAGCCAGCGCCGCCGCTGCGAGCTCGGGTCGCGCGCGAGGTCGTCGAGCAGCGCGGCCATCGACGGGTAGCGGTGGATCGGGTCGACCGACAGGCCCTTGAGCAGGATCTTGCGCAGCCACGGGGGGACGCGCGCGTACGACTCGCGCGGCGCCTCGGCGACCGCGCCCGACAGCACCGCGTTGGCCAGCGAGGACAGGTTGTCGCCGTGGAACGGCGGGTTGCCGTACAGCGCCTCGTAGAGCGCGACGCAGAAGCTGAACTGGTCGGTCCGCGCGTCGGTGACGTCGCCGAGGTGCTGCTCGGGGGCCATGTACGCCGGGGTCCCGAGGATCGCGCCGACCTGCGTCAGGTTGGTGTTCAGCGTGCTCGTGCCGAGGTTGGTCCGGCTCTCCGCCGGGCGCTCGCCGTCCTCGGTCGCCTTGGCGAGCCCGAAGTCGAGCACCTGCGCCTGACCCTTGACCGACACGAGCACGTTGTCCGGCTTGAAGTCGCGGTGCACCAGGCCCGCCTCGTGCGCCGCCTGCAGCCCGCGCCCGGCCTGCATGAACACCGACAGCACCTCCTGCCGGGTCCGCGGGCGCGCGCGCAGCCACTGCTTGAGCGTGCCGCCCTCGACGAACTCCATGGCGATGAACACCCGCTCGTCGTAGGTGCCGACGTCGTGGACCGCGACGACGTTCGGGTGGCGCAGCCGCGCCATCGCCTGCGCCTCGCGCAGCAGCCGGGCGTGGCCGTCGACCTTGCTCTGGGTCGCGCCGCTCGCCGAGACCGCCTCGGTGTGCAGCAGCTTGAGCGCGACCTTGCGGTCGAGCTGGGGATCGTAGGCGGCGTAGACGACCCCCATGCCGCCGGCGCCGAGCGGGCTCAGCACGACGTAGCGCCCGACCAGCTGCCCGTGCTGGAGCACCCGGTCCGCGCCGCCGCCGGAGGTCGACGCGCCGGAGCGCGTCAGCACGACCACGCTCGTCGCCGTCGGGCCCGCGTGCGCCTGCGACGGTCCCGCGAGCGTGCGATCGAAACTGACGCTCGCGGGCAGCAAGCGGGTCGGGTCCTTGGACTCCACCGGGCGGCCAGTGTACCATCCGCGCCGCCGTGGACGGGCTCGGTAGCGCAGCAGATCCGGCGGACAGCGGCGAGCCGGTGGGGCTCGGCGCCGTCGGTCGCGCGGTCGTCGAGCTCCAGCGCCTGCTCGCGGCGCTCGGCGTGTACGACGGACCGATCGACGGCGAGTTCTCGGCGGCGACGGCCGCGGCCGTGCAGCGCGTGCAGCCCGGCGCGGCCGCGGTCGGGCCCGCGCTGGTGCAGCAGCTGCGCGAGCGCTCCGCCGTCGTCCGCGCCGACGCGTGCGCCCGGGCCGCCGAGGCCGCGGAGCGCGCGGCCGCGTCGTACGAGGAGATCGCTGCGGTCCGCCGTGGCGACGTCGAGGCGGCGCGCGGCCACAAGATCCCGCGCCCGACCAGCCTGCTCGAGGAGGAGGTCGCCGCGTCGCTGCTCGCCGCGGCGCGCAGCCGCCTCGACGCCGCCGCGCACTGGGCCCG